>Ga0316201_10000404_pt1 | contig 23944 bp, 26 predicted proteins | sample CS6wburrow_MG_FD_204516 | JGI IMG/M metagenome (GOLD analysis project Ga0316201, IMG submission 204516) | Coastal sediment microbial communities from Delaware Bay, Delaware, United States - CS-6 worm burrow | ecosystem: Environmental > Aquatic > Marine > Coastal > Sediment | place: USA... | reverse complement strand
AATACTGACCTGGTAGAGGATGAGGACTGGTACAGCCACAATGATCTGGCTGGCTACATCCGGAGGGGTAATAATAGCCGATAGGATCAAAACCAATACCAGCGCTATCTTGCGATATTTCCTTAAAATTTCAGGGGTAACCAGACCTACCTTGGTCAAAAAGTAGATTACAATTGGTAATTCAAAAACAATTCCGCAGGCAATAACCGAAGCCCTTACCGTAGAGATATAGGAACCGAGGTCAATATCATTAAACACCTCTTCGCTAACCGTATAGCTCCCCAGGAAATTGATAGATAGCGGAGCTACCACATAATAACCAAATAATACGCCGGTAAAGAAAAGCAGGGAAGCTATCAGGATAAAGCCTTTGGAATACTTTCTTTCCTTTTCATAAAGCCCGGGACTTATAAACCTCCATATTTCATATAGCACATAAGGGAAACCTACTATAAAGCCCGCCCATATGGACGTCCATATATGGGCTGAAAACTGTCCGGCCATTACCCGGCTTTGTACCCTGAACAAGGGTTCATCGCCACAGAAGGCTTCACTAAAACCCAACATTCTTGAAAGTTTGCAGAACAAGGCATATGTAGGGAAATCGGGCTTTTTTGGGCCAAAAATCACGGTATCGAAGATGAAGTCTTTCATCAGAAAAGCTACGCAACCTATAAGTACAATGGCCAGCGTAGACCGAATGAGGTGCCATCGCAATTCCTCCAAATGGTCCAAAAAAGACATTTCGTTGGGGTTATTTGCCGCCTTTTCCATCAGATGATCCCTTCATTTACCAGGTTATGGAGATGTACAACTCCCAGGTAGCGATCTCCTTCTACAACCAGTAACTGGGAGATCTCATTGTCCTGCATGGTTTTTAATGCTTTTACGGCCAGTACATCGGCCTGTATAACTTTAGGATTGGAGGTCATGATGTCCTTGGCAGTTAAGCCGTTGATGTTATCATATTTATTGAGCATGCGCCTAATATCCCCGTCAGTAACCACTCCCACAATTTGATCTTCCTTAATAACAGCAGTTACTCCAAGCATTTTTTCCGAAATCTCTACAATGACAGTTTTTACATCCGAATCCAGATTAACCAGAGGTTTCATATTGTTTTGAGCGATGTCTGAAACCCTGAGATAAAGTCGCTTACCCAGTGTTCCTCCGGGATGGTATTTAGCAAAATCCTTGCTACTAAAGCCCCGGAGTTCAAGCAGACAAATGGCAAGAGCATCGCCCATAACCAGTTGTGCTGTAGTGCTGGTGGTAGGGGCCAGGTTGTTGGGGCAGGCTTCTTTCTCCACATAGGTATTTATCACATAATCTGCCTTTTTAGCAAGGAAAGAATCCATATTGCCAGTCATACCTATCATCCGGTTCTTGCCGTTTTTGATTAAGGGAACGAGCATTTTAATTTCCGGGGTATTTCCGCTTTTGGAAATACAAACAACCACATCATCCTTTTGAATGGTGCCCAGGTCTCCATGGATGGCATCCGCAGCATGCATAAAGATGGCTGGTGTACCTGTGGAATTCAAGGTAGCCACAATTTTCGATGCAATAATAGCACTCTTTCCTATTCCGGTGATCACTACTCTTCCCTCGGCATTCCGGATACAGTTAACGGCATTAACAAAATCAATGTCTACATACTGGGAGAGATTATGAATGGCATCACTTTGTGTTGCCAGGGTCTTTTTCGCCAGGGAAATTATGGCTTTGCTGTCCTTCAATTGCGCTTGGAATTAGCTGATTTTGTTTTAAGAAATTGTTTAGATAAATAAACAGTTTCTAAAAGAATATGTTATCTTTAATACAGCAAAATTAAATAAACTTTACGGAATCGCTGATTAAATTATCAGCACCGACAATAATTCTATCTACCTGCCAATTATTAAAAGGAATCTTTAGAGAACAGAATTAGGAAGTTGCACCCCGCAACGCGAAGCAATTGATAAAGGAATGCATTTGAAAGAGTTGGATTTGCGTGCTTCTTTAAAGAAGTATTTCGGTTTTTCCAGTTTCAAAGGGTTACAGGAAGAGGTTATCACAAGCGTGGTTAAAGGAGAAAATACCTTTGTAATCATGCCAACGGGAGGCGGAAAATCCCTGTGCTACCAGTTACCGGCCCTGATACAGGAAGGAACCGCTATTGTAGTTTCCCCGCTAATAGCCCTTATGAAAAACCAGGTCGATTCCATACGTGGAGTTTCGGCACATAAAGGTGTGGCCCATGTACTGAATTCCTCTTTGACCAAATCGGATGTTAAATTGGTAAAGGAAGACATCCGTAGTGGGATTACAAAACTACTTTATGTAGCTCCTGAATCCCTGACTAAAACCGATTATGTTGATTTTCTCAAAACCGTACCCTTATCTTTTGTGGCCATTGATGAAGCGCATTGTATATCGGAATGGGGTCATGATTTCCGACCGGAATACCGCAACCTGCGAAGTATAATTAACCGTCTGGGGGATGATATTCCTATTGTAGGACTTACGGCAACAGCAACTCCCAAGGTACAGGAAGACATTATTAAAAATTTGGGCATAGGAGATGCAAAAGTGTACAAGGCGTCTTTTAACCGACCCAATTTGTTCTACGAGGTACGTCCCAAGACCAAGGATGTGGATGCCGATATTATCCGCTTTGTAAAAAAGAATTCTGGTAAATCCGGTATTGTGTATTGCCTGAGCCGAAAGCGGGTTGAAGAACTGGCCCAGGTGCTGCAGGTCAATGGCGTTAGCGCTGTACCCTACCACGCTGGGTTCGATGCTAAGACGCGTTCCCGCTATCAGGACATGTTCCTGATGGAAGAAGTGGATGTGGTGGTGGCCACTATTGCCTTTGGCATGGGAATCGATAAGCCGGATGTTCGTTTTGTGATCCACCATGATATCCCAAAGAGTATTGAAAGCTACTACCAGGAGACCGGCCGTGCTGGCAGGGATGGTGGAGAAGGACATTGCCTGGCGTTTTATGCCTATAAGGATGTTGAAAAGCTCGAGAAATTCATGTCGGGTAAACCGGTAGCAGAGCAGGAGATCGGCAATGCATTATTGCAGGAAATTGTAGCCTATGCTGAGACCTCGATATCCAGGAGGAAATTTATACTACATTATTTCGGGGAAGAGTTCGATGAGGTAAATGGAGACGGGGCAGACATGGATGACAATTCCCGTAATCCGAAGGAAAAACTGGAAGCTAAAGAAGAACTGCATAAACTGCTTCAGGTAGTGCAGGGAACCAGTGAGAAGTTTAAAGCCAAAGAAATTGTGCTTGCCCTAACAGGCAGTACAAATGCGCTTATAGCGTCTCATAAAGCAAATGAAAAACCCATTTTTGGGATCGGTAAGGATAAAGACAGGTCGTTTTGGATGGCTTTGATTCGCCAGGTACTGGTGGCAGGTTACCTCAGGAAAGAGATAGAACAATACGGCATATTGCACCTTACTGATACCGGCCGGGAATTTCTGGCAAAGCCAAAGTCGTTCCTGATGACATTGGATCATGTTTATGATGAGAAGACCGACAGTAGTATAGACAAGTCTTCCCGAAGTGGCGGTGTAGCCGATGAGAAACTCCTCAATCTACTAAAACAACTCCGCAAGCAGGAAGCACAGAAACAGGACGTGCCCCCCTTTGTTGTATTTCAGGAACCTTCCCTGGAGGATATGGCCTTGAAATATCCGATATCGATGTCCGAATTGGTCAATATTCACGGAGTTGGAGAAGGAAAGGCCAGGAAATACGGGAAACCTTTTGTAGACCTCATTGCCAGGTATGTGGAAGAGAATGACATTACCCGTCCGGACGACCTTGTGGTCAAGAGTACTGGTGCAAATTCAGGATTAAAGCTCTACATTATCCAAAATATAGACCGCAAATTACCCCTGGATGATATTGCCTCTTCCAAGGGGCTTGAATTAGGTGATCTGGTCAAAGAAATGGAACAGATTGTATTCAGTGGTACCCGCCTTAACCTGCAATATTGGATTGATGAAATTCTAGATGAAGACCAGCAGGAAGAGATCCACGAGTATTTCCTTGAGGCAAAGACAGACAATATTGAAACGGCTCTCGAAGAATTCGAAGGCGAATACGAAGATGAAGAACTACGCTTATACCGCCTCAAATTCATGAGTGAGGTAGCCAATTAACGGATCCTGTTCTTAAAAAAAGAAACCCCCGATCATCGGGGGTTATTTAGTTTAAAAATTTCCGTCAAGAATATCGGTGCCCACAAAGGCTATAATGGCGCCGAAATAGAGAATGAAGAAAATCAGCATCATCACAGAAAGCCCTAATCCAATATAAGACAAGATCTTTCCGGTCTTAACGCTTTCATATCCGGAATATGCCCCCGGGTTTGCCTTGTACGTACGTTCTGCTTTGCTGGCACTACTCAAGCCGATTATACTGAAAATTGCCGCAAATGGCCCGCAGCATACTAAAGCACCAACCACAGATATAATTCCCATAGTCAGGGCATTGCTTGCGCCTGGTAAAGATTGTTGTTCCATTGTACTATTTTTTAAATTTTATTCTTCAATTCCCCATTGTTCCATAAGCTCACGGGATTGTTCCATCATGGCATCCCAACCACCCATTGCCTGGATCTGATAAATAGTCCATAGCAGGTATAACACCCCAATTACAAGGCCAATGATAACCATGATCTTGGCTGTTTTAAGGGTTTTGTAATTGGAATAGCCTTCGGGGTTCTCCTGGTATTTTCGCTCATCATTACGTATCAGGATCAAACCGATACCCGATAAGATAATTGCCGGCACCCCATAGAGGCAACAGCAAAGGTAGGAGAGGATTGCGAGAACAATTACAATAGTAACATTAGGAAGTTTTTGTTGTTCCATTTTTGGTCAGTTAATTAATTGGATTAAAAAATTGCCCAGAATAAAAACCACGCTGGTAATCATTAGTCCGATAGTGATTTTACTGGCATATTTGATTTTGAAAAATGTATCCAGGAATAGAAAGCCAAACAAAGCCAGAATAGGGTAAATAGCCGGATACATAAGGAAGGCAGCATAGAATTCGCCCTGAAGGATCAGGGAAATGGAACGCTGGATTCCACAACCGGGACAAGGCATTCCCAATACCTGTTTGTTCAGGCAAGGCAGCATGAAGTCCTCAAATACCAGACTGGGAAGTGGCATGGTTCGTCCTGTTGGTTACCGAAAAATACTATTATTTTTATGGAATGAAAATAAAACCGCTCATTTATTTCCTGCTTATAATTATTGGAGCGTTGCTCATTGGTTTGGGGGATCGGATTATGCTGCAGGAATATGCCATGATCATCGGTATTGTATTTATTATGTTTGGTATTTATAAAACTTCGTTAAGCTGGAGTGGAGGAGATGAGGCTAAAAAGGAGGAGTAATGCAATTTGAACCAGGAGACCAGGTAGAAACCCTGGATGATATTATTAAAGGCAAAGTAACCGCCGTATCTGGCGAACAGGTAACTATTGAAACCGATACAGGGTTCCCGATGGTATTCCCTGCTTCAGCCCTGATTAAAGTACCTGCCAGGGAAGAGATCCGGGTAAGTAATTATGATGCGGCAAAAGTGAAGGGAATCAAGGAGCAATCCGGGCGGAAGAAAAAAATAGTGCCTAAAGCAAAGGCACGGAATCTACCCAAAATGGAAGTAGACCTCCACATCCATCAACTGGTACCTTCAACCAAAGGCATGAGCAATTTCGATATGCTCAACCTTCAGTTGGATACGGCTAAAAGGCAACTTGAATTTGCCATGAAACAACGAATTCAGAAAGTGGTCTTTATACACGGAAAAGGTGCCGGTGTCCTTGAGGAAGAGCTCAAGTACCTTTTTGGGCGCTATGACAACTTGAAATATTACGACGCGGATTACCGGAAATACGGTCTGGGAGCCACCGAGGTTTACATCTTTCAGAATCCCAAATAAGGCTACTCCTGGGTGGTTATTGTGCCGAAGTCTTCAATCTGGGTATTGGTAATTCGCTCTCCCTGATTATTGACCAGTGTTACACCACTGAGTTTTATAGTATGTTCATAACGAGTGCTGTCCGATTCTGATTGCACAGTTGTAATAAGTACCTCTCCTGCTTCTGCCAGAATTTCATCCAGCACAGTGGGTGTAGCAGGGGGAATATCATCGCAGAAGTAATTCTTACTCACACCATCAGAAAAAAACCGGTAGATCAGGCTCGACTGGGAAGGGATTGTACTTCTTATAGTGTCTGTTGATGCCTGGTTTTGAAGCAGACCCGATTGCAGTTCAAGAATCAGGGCTTCGTCATTATTTAGTTTAAAGAAAACAGTACTGTTTATTGTTGTCTCTGATTCGCAAAATTGTAAGGCTGCACTGTCGAAATCAATGACATCGATTTGAAGCTCACCATCGCTGCATGCATTTAAAATCAGTACTAAGAACAGGGGGAAGACTTTTTTCATATTCCAAAGGTAAATGAAAATGCCGGGAAATACCCAGTGGTAAGTTTTCAAAATAGTCAAGAAAATCTCTGAAATTCCTTACTTTTATCGCCTTTGTTGAATAAGAATACAATTGATGCAAAAAGTATACCTGGATAATGCCGCCACCACCCAGGTAAGGCAGGAGGTTATTGATAAAATGCAGGAAGCCCTCGCCTCCTGTTTTGGTAATCCCTCTTCAACGCATGCCTATGGCAGGACGGCCAAGACGGCTGTGGAGCAGGCAAGAAAAACCATTGCCAAATACCTGAATGCCCAACCCGCTGAAATTATTTTTACTTCCGGTGGTACCGAGGCAGACAATATGATATTGCGCTCCGCTGTTCGCGATTTGGGTGTGAAAACCATTATTACCTCAAAGACGGAACACCACGCTGTGTTGCATACGGCAGAGGCCCTGGAACAGGAGTATGGAGTTCGCCTGTGGTACGTGGAGCTGGACAGCTACGGAAATCCGGATTTAAGTCATCTCGAACAACTTTTAAAGCAAGATGAATCAAAGAAGTTGGTAAGCCTGATGCATATCAACAATGAAATCGGGAATAAAATTGATGTAGCTACCATAGCCAGATTATGCAAGGAAAACGAAGCTTTATTCCATTCAGATACGGTGCAATCCATTGGTCACTTTAAATGGGATTTAGCGGAGGTCCCCATTGATTTTATGGCTGCAGCTGCCCACAAATTCCATGGGCCCAAAGGTGTGGGTTTTGCTTTTATCAGAAAAAATACCGGCTTAAAACCCCTGATCTTAGGAGGGACTCAGGAACGCGGATACCGCGCGGGAACTGAAGCCTATCACAATATAGTAGGGCTGGAGGCTGCTTTCGTGGCGGCCTATGAAAACCTGGAGGCTGAAACTGCATATATCCAGGACCTGAAAGCGTATTTCCTTGAGCGTATTAGAGAAATACCGGGTGTGGCTTTTAACGGGCACTCAGGTAATATGGAGAAGAGCACCTATACCATTGTCAATATGCGGCTGCCATTTGATGAGCAAAAATCACTGATGCTATTATTTCACCTGGATTTGAAGGGGATAGCCTGCTCCAAGGGAAGTGCCTGTCAATCGGGAAGTGATAGCGGATCTCATGTATTAGCGCAGCTCCTGGATGAGGAAGAACTTAAAAAGCCATCCCTGAGGATATCATTTTCTAAGTACAATTCTCGCGAAGATATCGATTATCTGGTGGATGTTTTAAAGGAATTCGCCGCTAACTAAGACCTTTTACGGGACTTCTTACGTTCCTTGTCATAAGGAAACCGGCGTGTCATTTTCCTCATCATCTTTTCGATAAGGTCAGCGGTATTTCTGCCGGATTTTTTGGTGATTTCATTCTCGTACTTCCATAGCAGCTTCCCGGTTTTTCCATCGCTGATCTTGATGCCAATTCTTCCATAATTTGCATCCCCCAGTAGATAATCAATAAAACTTACTTCATCAGGCACGCCACGCGATAATAATACATTCAGGTCCAGGTTACCGCTAATGATCCCATCTACCTCAAGGATATCGCTGAGTTGTTTAATGGTATAAGTATCTATATTGCTATAGTCTATCTGGTTCTGGGCCAGTAATGCATTGGTGTTTTTCACATTCTGGAACTCAACAGAAAACTTTTTTCTTTTCTTGCCTCTTCCAAAGTAAGTTTCCAGGGCATCCTGAACAGCTTTTCCTTCCAATTCCTCCAACCTGTTCTGTTCCTCTTTGCTTAGTTCCTGTTCCAGGTCCAGCTTGGTAAAAAATGGGATTATGGCCAGGGTAGTGTGGTTTTCACTGAGCTCATCAAAACGCACACTCTCATAGATATTTTTTTGCCCCCATAGCTGGAACGAACAAAAAACAAAAAGGATAATAAGCTGATTTCTCATATTCTTAAAAACGCATTCTAACCATTACATTCAATACCCGCGAGGTCATAAAATTCGGAACTGCAAACTGTTGTTTAGAGTCCACATCACGAACCCAGGTGTTGGTGATGGAATTTTGATTGTTGAACAGGTTGTAGATTTCAAAACCTATATTCAGGTTTTCTATCCCACTCAACCAGTGACCTTTAGGGTATGTATTGTTTTCATCGACAAAAATATGGGAAATTCCCAGATCAGCCCTCCTGTAATCTCTTAATCTATTCTGAAAATTATAGGGATCGGCATAACTCGGAGAGCCACCCGGCAAACCTGTGCTGTAAACAAGATTCAGGTACATCCTGAAATTAGGTAAATCAGGTATGTAGTCCTGGAATAGTATCCCCGCTTTGAAACGCTGGTCTGAGGGTCGGGAAATATATCCCCGGTTATTACGATTCTCCTCGGTTCTCAGGAATCCCAGACTTAACCATGATTCCGTGCCCGGCACGAAAGCCCCATTCAGACGAAAGTCCAATCCATAGGCAAAGGCCTCGGCATTGTTGTTGGCAGCGTATCGAATTCGCACGTCCTCCAGGGTGTATGTATTCACATCACTTAAATATTTGTAATAGGCTTCACTGCTCAGGTTAAAAGGCCGGTTCCAAAGCCGAAAACTGTATTCATTACCCAGGATGAAATGAAAGGATTTTTGCGCCCTTACCTCAGGTTGCAAAATTCCATTGGGGGATCTTAATTCCCGTTAAAAAGGGGGTTGCTGATAAAGCCCGGTCGACAGGCGAAATAGCATATCCCGCTCCCAATTGGGCTTCAGGCCAAATTGTAGGCGCGGACTCCATATAAATTGCTGAGTTGCAGGGAAGCCCTCCCCGCTGGTCCTCCAATATTGTGCGCGTAATCCGAGATTATAATAGATTTCGGTGTCTTCCCACCGCGACCGATTACTATATTGTGCATAGGATAACACCCGATGTGTTTGTGCAGTATTTTGGGCACTAACTCCTTCAAAGGGAAGAATAGGGCCGTTGAAAGGCTCTTCGGGTTCATTGTTGATAACCCCTGAGCCAGGAGGTCGGATAAAAACACCCAGGGAATCCAGAAACTCTGATTCTCTTAGCTGATCTCGGAAGTCTTCAAATTGATATTGAAGCCCCCAGGCCAGTTCTTTTTTGTTTCGGGAAAGTTTGCCCTGGTGTCCCAATTTTACAACGAGGGCATCCAGGATATTGCGAGCCCTGTTAAATTGGGTGCCAATGCCCCGGGAGGAGGTTACCTCACCAAAACTGTCGCTTCCAAGATCGGTGTCTATTTCCCCCAGCTCATACTGCGCTATTATGTCTGAGAATTCTTCCTCCAGGGTATGATAGCCCGATGCGGTAAAGCTAAGTTGAAGAGAATCACTGGGGAACAGGTCTGCCTTGAGCGCTCCCTGTAGGGTAGTGTATTTATTTTGTTCATTTCCCTGGAAAAAGACGACCAGGGCCAGCGGTTGATCCAGGGTTCCAAAGTTGGTTTGCCGGGACAGCGGCTCGTTACGGTAATTATTGATGGCAAGACTTCCGAGGAAATTCAAATGGAATTTTTCTGTAAACCTGTAGCTGAGGTAAGACTGTAAATCAATAAAACTGGGATTATAATTCGTTTGGGTTTGCTGGCTGTTAACCAGTAAACTGTTATCCCGGAATCGAAGTCCCGTAATCTGGCTGAATTTCTTGTCTTTAGAGCGACTTTCCACAGTGGCACTGGCTCCTAACAGACTTGCCTCCAGTTCCAGCCCAAAGCTGGCAGGTACCTTGTACGTGATGTCGAGTACAGACGATAGACGGTCGCCATACCGGGCCTGGAATCCTCCTGCAGAAAATGACAGCTCACTAACCATATTGCTATTCACCACGCCAAGACCTTCCTGTTGCCCTGAGCGCACCAAAAAGGGCCTGTAGACTTCAATACCGTTGATGTAAATTAGATTTTCATCGTAGTTCCCGCCACGTACTGCGTATTGTGTACTTAATTCGTTATTGGAACTTACTCCGGGGAGCAGTTTTAATACATTAGCTATTCCGGCATTGGCCCCGGGAATCTGCTTAATGGTTGTTGGTGATAGTGTAATGATACCCTCAATTGATTTTTCTCCGGTAGGGGTTACCACAACCTCATCGATCTGCAGGGAATTTGCCTTCATCAACGGATTAAAAACAAAGGTTTCATTGGTGGTCAGGATAAGGTTTTCCAGAACAACATCTTCATGCCCCAAATGGGTAAACCTTATAGTTACTTCAGTGTCTGCAGTTATTTCAAGCAGGTAGAATCCGGTTTCATCTGTAGCCGTCCCCTGTTGGCTGGTGCTGATATTTACATTGACCAAGGGACGTTGACCTTCGTCCAAAACAATGCCTGTAATGACAGCCTTTTGGGCCAGTGCCGAGAAAGGCAAACAACATAGGAGCCAGAAAAAAATACGACCGGTCAAAAGCTTATCTTCTGAAGAAACTACTGTTAAAGGTAGTTGAATTCCCTGCATTATCCGTGACAACTACTTCCAGCTGACATTGCTTTTTGTCCAGTATTACGTCGTCAAAGTTGTAGGTAAGGGTACTGGTCTTAGGTTCATATTCCATCAGGATCCACTCTCCGTTGAGCGTGGCTTTATAAGAATTAATACCGCTTAGATCATCCGAAATACGAAGACTGAGGTAGCGGTAGTTGGTTAACCATTGTTTTGGCTTGAAATTTCTTGGACGGATTTTAGGGGGTATGGTGTCTTTTGCCAGTGTATAGGTACCGAGCGTCCTGGTTCTGGTTGAAAATGAGGTCCCATTTTTATAAGTTTTCATGTATTGTGGACGGCCTTTTTTGTCTAAATGCGCGATAAATAAACTTTTCCGTTCTCCGTCGGTAAAACCCGAGGCGTCAAAGGCAATTGTAAAATTTTTATGAGCAGGTACTCTATTGTTATGTATTCTAACCGTATCCTGTCCCGGAACTAAATCAAGGTAAAAATCCCTGTAAAATGTATTCTCAGGAAAATATACCCGAGCAATGCCCAGGTCAAAATTATTGGGTTTATCACACTGAAGCCAGTATGGGGTTTTTTGTAGCTCCCGTTTTTTCAACAGCGGTTCCCTGACCCCTTCAACGGGAATAACAATACTGATTGTATTGCCTTCCAGATCTTTGATGTCGATTTCCACATTATAAGATAACCCTTCCTTTACCTCTATTTTACCGTCATTCACCAGGGTTTTATAAATGCTTAATTTGTTTCCAGGAGCCTTAAAACACTGCTGTATGCGTTGCCTGTTTCTACCAAAATAGGCATAGTCGATCAGGGTGTTGATATATCGGGTTTCAGAAAAGGAAAAAGAATCAAAATCGAAATCCGTGTATACTTTACCATTGACCTTTTGTTCAATAGCGAAAACCCCGTTTTTATTTGCGGCCAGATCCTGACGGTCAAATGCATTTACCCCAAAACCAATGGTGCCCAGGGCTTTTACTTTTTCTGCGAGGTAGGTACCGTCTGGCTGTTTGCTATAACTGAGCTGTACACGTTCGTTGCTCTGGTTTACACTTGATTCCTTCGAAAGTGGATAAGCATGCAGACTCACGAGACTGGGGTTAGTGGCATCCCGCACCTCTAAACCGTATAATAGGGGATTAGTAGGCTTTTCGTTAATACTGTTCCGGATTTCAAAGTGCAAATGTGGTCCGGAAGATCCTCCTGTATTACCGGAATAGGCCACAACGCTGTCTTTTTTTACTTGTATCTCCCCAAAATCGGGAAAGATCTCCACCTCATAGGATTCTTTCTGGTACTGCACCTTTTTCACATATTGCTCGATTTCAGGAGCAAATTTCTGTAAATGGGCATATACCGAAGTATAGCCATTCGGGTGGGCGATATAGAGTGCTTTACCGTAACCCCAATGGGAAATCTTTATTCTGCTTATGGTACCATCGGCTATCGCAAAAACCGGCAGGCCTTGCCGCTGTTGCGTTTTGATATCAATCCCGGAATGAAAATGATTGGAACGCAATTCACCGAATGTTCCGGCAAGGATTATAGGTATATCGAGTGGGGGCCGGAAGACCTCTTTAGGGTATTGCGACTGCCCGAAAAACAGTTGAAACGAAAAAAGGGATAGTACTATTGCCGATATTCTCATAGTAGGAAGCTTGATGCGAAATTAGTTAATATGGCCCAAAAGTCATAATAGAAAGGGATACTGAAGAATCCCTGCAATAATCAAAAATCACTTAAAGTTCTACTTCAATAATAATTCCAAAAATTATTGCGTGGTCTTACGGACTATCTTAAATTTGTAAGAATGGCATTGAAATTTGCACATGAGTGAATTGGTCGAAATCGTTGACTCTCTCGAGAATAAGATTAGCAAAGTGCTGCATAAACTGGAGTTGCAGGCACAGGCTAACTCCAGACTGGAGCAGGAGTTGCAAGTCATGAAAGACAAGCTGGTTGAGGCCAATAGATTCGCCAAGGACTGGGAAGAAAAGTATGATTCCCTCAAGCTGGCAAGTTCAATGCTGGGCAGTGATACTAATAAAACAGAAGCAAAGCTCAAAATAAATTCGCTGATCAGGGAGTTAGACCATTGTATTTCTCAACTTGCTGTTTAGCACACCGCTCTGAAATATGGCAGAAAAGCTTAAGATAAAGCTATCCATCGCGGACCGTGTCTACCCCCTGACCATTGATCCGGCTCAGGAAGAAGGGTTGCGGAAAGCGGCCAAACATATCGAGCAACTGGCCAGAAAGTTCGAGCAGAACTACGCTGTTCGCGACAAACAGGATGTTTTGGCTATGTGTGCCTTGCAATTTGCCTCGAAGGTTGAACAACGGGGTATTGATCAGCAGGAAGATACCAGAGAAGTTAATGCACGCCTGCGTGCGCTGGATGATCTGGTAAATTCGAAATTGAGCATGAAATAAGTTCTTTAACATAACATTTGTTACTGCCCACATTGGTAATATATTTTTTGACAAACTCAACGTTATTATTTTTAAAAAGGGTGAGTTTAGATTGTAAAAGCATGCCTCCTTGTTAGAGGATCCTTGATCAGTCTGTTAGCCCTAAACCTGTTTATTGGAGTTTGTACAAAACTTCGAATCAATGTGGGCTTTTTTTTGGTATCAATTGCTTTTGAGGTCAATTAATCTGTGGCATAACCATAACAGGATTTTCACAGACAACTCGTTGCCTGATACAGGCATCTAAACTGTAAGAACAAATGGACATAACATCAATTTCAATCGCAGCAATAGGCGGATTGGTCCTTGGGTTTATTATTGCCAAGATCCTTGAGAAAGGGCAGGCATCCAAGACCATAGGGCAAGCTAAGAAAGACGCCAGTGCCATTATTAAGAACGCTAAGATCGAGGGAGAAAGTATCAAGAAGGATAAGATCTTCCAGGCTAAGGAAAAGTTTTTGGAAATGAAGGCCGAACACGAAAAGGTCATCATCAATAAAGACAAGAAGATTGCCGAAGCTGAGAAAAGAACGCGGGATAAAGAGTCCCAAATCAGCGGCGAACTGGCTAAGGCCAGGCGCAATAATGAAACCCTGGAAACGAAAATTAAAGAAGTAGACCAGAAGAAGGAATTCTACGAAAAAAAACAGGCCGAATTAGAGAAACTCCATCACAGCCAGGTACAGCAATTAGAGGTAATATCAGGCCTTTCGGCCGAAGAAGCCAAAGCACAACTGTTTGAATCGCTCAAGGAGAAGGCTAAGGCAGATGCCATGACCTACATGCAAAGTACCCTGGAAGAGGTAAAACTTTCTGCTCAGCAAGAGGCCAAGAAGATCGTAATCAATACCATACAAAGGGTAGGTACGGAAGAAGCTATTGAAAACTGCGTTTCTGTCTTCAATCTTGAATCTGATGATGTAAAAGGAAGGATCATTGGCAGGGAAGGAAGAAATATCAGAGCCCTCGAATCAGCTACAGGAGTGGAAATCATTGTAGACGACACCCCGGAAGCCATCATATTATCTTGCTTTGATTCTGTCAGGAGAGAAGTAGCCCGTTTATCACTTCATAAACTGGTTACTGATGGGCGTATACACCCGGCACGTATCGAAGAAGTGGTTCGCAAGACCGAAAAACAAATAGAACAGGAAATTGTTGAAGTGGGTAAGCGCACAGTAATTGACCTGGGTATTCACGGATTACATCCCGAATTGGTTAAAACGGTGGGCAGGATGAAATACCGCTCTTCCTATGGTCAGAATCTATTACAGCATTCCAGGGAAGTTGCCAAACTTTGTGGAATAATGGCCGCTGAATTAGGAGTTAATCCAAAACTGGCAAAAAGGGCAGGTCTATTACACGATATCGGTAAAGTACCTAATACGGAAGCGGAAGTGGAAACACCTCACGCCATTCTGGGAATGCAGTGGGCAGAAAAATTTGGTGAAAAAGCCGAAGTATGCAACGCTGTTGGAGCCCACCACGATGAAATCGATATGAAATCCCTGATTGCCCCAATTGTTCAGGTCTGTGATGCTATCAGCGGAGCGAGGCCAGGAGCAAGGCGCCAGGTACTGGACAGCTATATCCAGAGACTTAAAGACCTGGAAGAAATTGCATTTGGCTTCGGGGGCGTCCAAAAGGCATACGCCATCCAGGCAGGAAGGGAGTTACGCGTTATTGTAGAGAGTGAGAAAGTAAGTGACGAAAAGGCAGCTCAGCTGTCCTTTGAGATATCTCAGAAAATACAAACCGACATGACCTATCCGGGTCAGGTGAAAGTTACCGTGATACGGGAAACACGATCTGTAAATGTCGCCAAATAACTGAATGAAAAAGTACCTAAACAAAAGGGTTAGTTCGCTAACCCTTTTTATTTGGGAATAATCGCCCAGTCCGGGAACACCCCATCACTAATATCAAAAATGAGCGTCCCGAAATAATAGGTAACCAGACTCACCAGGATTACACCAATCAGGTTCAGGACAAATCCGGTTTTTGCCATCTGTATCACTGTTAGCCTTTTGCTGCCGAAGACTATCGCATTGGGTGGGGTCGCCACAGGGAGCATAAAAGCCAGGGAACCGGCAATGGTAGCAGGCAGCATAAACAGGAGTGGGTTGGTTTCAATGCTCACTGCCAGCCCGGCCAGAATAGGCAAAAGTGTTTCTACCGTTGCGGTGTTTGAGGTTACTTCAGTAAGAAAGGTAACCAAAAGGCTTATGCATAGAATGAGTACTATAGGATGCATGTCACTTAACCATTCCAGTTGCTGACCAAACCACAGGGATAATCCGGATTCTTTAAAGCCGCTTGCCAGGGCGAAACCACCACCAAAAAGAAGGATGATCTCCCATGGGATTTCTTCAGCGGCCTTCCAGTCCATTAAAAAGGTACCCGGCGCAGATTTGGAAGGGATCACAAACAGGATAACAGCTACCAGGATTGCCACTGTGCCATCATTAAAAAATTCAGGCCTATTAAATAAACCCGACCAGCCCGGGATTGTAAAGGAACCAATACCTATGTCGGCCCTGAAAAACCAGAGTAGTGCCAGGCTAGCGAAGGCAATAAGTAAAACCTTTTCCTCGAACCTCTTACGCCCCAATTTTTGATAGGCCTCTGCAATTTCCTTACGCTTAAGGCTTTTCCACTTAGTTTTTCGCTTTACGAATATGAAGTACAGATAGGCAAAAACCAACCCGAAAAGTAAAACCGTTATTGGGAAGGCATAAAAAAACCAGGTGGCGAATGATATTTCCGGAGCATCGGGAAAATAGATGTAAAAGATTCGGGCAAAGGAAAGATTAGGAGGAGTACCCACCAGCGTAGCTACTCCGCCTATAGAGGCGCTATAAGCAATACTCAATAGAAGTCCGACCGCAAAATGATTTACCAGTTCTTTGGTATTGATTTCCTCCAGTTTTGTGATGATGGATAGTAAGATAGGGACCATTAACATAGCCGTGGCCGTATTGGAAATCCACATAGAAAGAAAGGCAGTAGCAAACATAAAACCGAGTAAAATCCGAGCCGGGCTGCTGCCGACGATTTTAAGAATTTTCAGTGCGATACGTTTGTGAAGACCCCACTTCTGAATGGCCAGGGCCACCAGAAAACCTCCAATAAAAAGAAAGATCACATGATTAAAATAAGTTGCCGAAACTTCCCGGCCATCCATAATCCCAAATGCAGGGAACAACACTATTGGCAATAGGGAAGTAATGGCAAGGGGGACAATTTCAGTGACCCACCAAATCGCCATTAAGATAGCTACAGCCAGGGTGTAGGTCAGCACGGGCTTATCAGGATCCAGCTCTACAAATGCGATCAGGTATGCCGCTATCAGCGGGGCGGCAATAAACAGGATGTATCTGACAACTTTTGCCGGGTTTTCGGTTATGTATTTTCTTCCGGTTGGCATGGTCCTTAATAACTGATGCGATAAGCCGGGATTTGGGAAGAGAAGGGCCAACTACCGGCTTATATAAATGTACAATAATTCATTAGCTATGCCAACTACGGCAATCTATCGTAAACAATCCCGAGATGAGATTAAAGAAGCGAAATAATGCCAACAGTATCAATCACTGTTGCAAACTCTTTTTGCAGGCTGGCAAGTGCTGTTTGATGCATCAGCTCTGCTGATAGCGGATTTCCTTTAAGATCCTGGCTTTCAAAAACTGCTACGGCATCAGAAACCACAAAGGTTTGGAAACCCAGATTCCCGGCCATTCGCGCTGTTGAGGATACGCAGTGATTAGTGGTGAGCCCTACAATGACCACGGTTTGGGTGGGGACTTTTTTTAGTAAATGAAGAAGATCTGTTCCTATAAAGGCACTGTTCACGTTTTTGGTAATCACAGATTCCTTTTCCAGAGGTTTAACAACATCTTTAATAGCAAACCCTGGTTTAGAAGCAAACAGCGGTGAATTGGGATTTTGAGAACTATGCCTTACATGAAATACGGGTAGCCCCAGCTTGCGCCATTTATCCAGCAGTGTAGCTGCCTGCTGTTCTGCCTCAGGGTTGTTTCTGTTTCCTCCATAGAAGGCAGATTCATCCAAACCCTTTTGGATATCTATCAATAAGAGCGCCGCTTTTTTCTGGATAAGTGACATACAGGTAGGGTACTTTTTTATGTAAAGTTTGCTCTAAACATTTAATTTATAAATCAACGGATTAAAGGCTTTTGAAGCCACCATTACCTGATCTCCTGGCTTTAAAACGCTAACCTCTTCTGCAGTGGCAATTACCCGCACGCCTTGTTCCTGAACAAGGACATTAACCACGTACATCAGATCTGCCTTTTCAATGGAGATAATTACCCCGGTGAATTTAAATTTGCCGCTAATATCATGACGGAGTAAAACTTCCGTAGGAGATCCCTGGCGGATAATCTTTCCTTTTTCCAGCACCAACACCGTGTTGGATAGACGGCTGATCTCGCTAATATCGTGGCTAACCAGAAGCGTAGTTAGCTTAAATTCCCTGTGAACACGAAGCAGGTATTCCTGGAGTTTGAAGCGCATTGCCGGATCTAAGGCTGACAATGGCTCATCCAGCAGCAATACTTTAGGCTCCTGCACCAGAGCCCTTGCCAGTGCAACCCGTTGTTTCTGACCACCCGAAAGGCTTGCCGGTTTCTGATCCTGCAGGTCTCCCAGTTCGATCATCTCAAGAACTGTAGTCAGCAATTTCCCGTTACCCCCTTTTTTTCTTGCATACTCCAGGTTTTGCCTCACTGTCATATTCGGAAACAGGGCAAAGTCCTGAAAGACATAACCTATGTTACGCAGTCCAGGTTTTAGGTTCACCTTTCCAACAGAATCGAACCAGGTAATATCCGAAACTACAATGCTGCCGTTATCTGGTTTCATAAAGCCCGACAACATCCTCAGGGTGGATGTCTTTCCAACCCCGGAAGGACCGTACAAGGTAACCCAATCTCCTGACTGTATACGGACATTGATCTGCAGATCCATATGTCCACCCTCTGCGCGAAGTCGTTTATGGATGTCCAGTGTAATCATCTCCAGAATCGTTTTAGGTATCCTCCATTGATCAGGTAAACGGATAACAGCACACCAAATGAGAGTGCAAGAAGTAGTAGCGAATAGGTGTGAGCTGTAGTATAGTTCAGAGCTTCTACTTCCTCATAAATGGCGATAGAGGCCACGCGGGTTTTATCAGGAATACTTCCCCCTATCATCAAAACCACTCCAAATTCCCCAACCGTATGTGCAAACGAAAGGATGATTCCTGTGAGTAATGATGCTTTTATGTTGGGTAAACCTACTTTCAACAAGGTTTTCCACTTTGATTTACCCATGAGTTGTGAAGCCTCGAGCAGGGAATTTGGGAGGCTGGAAAGCCCGGAATGTATGGGTTGTACCATGAAGGGCAGGCTGTAAATTACAGAGGCCAGTACCAGGCCGGGAAAAGAGAATACCAGTTTTATACCAAACCATTTATCGATCCAGCTACCCAAAAATTGTTCAGGACCAAAGGCGATGAGGAAATAAAATCCCAACACCGTTGGAGGCAGCACCAGGGGCATACTCACCAGGGTTTCTACGATCGGTTTCCACCAGGAGGTGGTTCGGGACAACCAATTACCCAGCGGGACACCTACCAGCAAAAGAATAAACGTAGTAGCCACCGCTAACTTTAGCGTTAAATATATAGGACCCCAATCCATTATTCCTGAAGCATTATTTCATTGGTTTTCACCATAGCAATGACCTGATCTTTTGTTTGTAAGGGCCATTTTTCATACGCAACTTTGTTTATGATGGCTTTTATATCACCGGCATCTGTGTGCATAGTTATTTCGCAAAATAAATCCCCCACCAATAAACCGCTTATCGTTCCCGGAATCCTGTTTGCGATACTTACCGCTACTTCCGGGTCTTTAGAGAGTATAACTTCTGTCTCCTTGAAAAGTACATGAATGGCATTATTTTTTTTGAGATAGCTTGCGGTATCCGGGGTCTCAATAACAACTGCAGAAACGTTAATTTCATTGGATAAGGCTACATCCACCCGTGAAAGATTCCCGCTTGTTTCAATACCTGTAATATGTCCGCTTAGTTTATTCATCCGAAGGAAGATACCCGTATTTTTCCAAAACCCGCTGTCCGTTTTCGCTTTTGAGAAAAGTATGAAATTTTAGCGCATTTTTCAGGGATGTTTCCTCAATATTCAGGACTAATATGCCCTGGGCGATGGGACTGTATTTTTCTGCAGGCAGTAACGACCATTTCCCAGTACCCTTTATCTTGGGTGATAAAACAACCGACAAGGCCGTAAAACCAATTTCTGCGGCCCCTGTACGGATAAACTGATTGGTTTGGGCAATGCTTTCGCCATATACCAGCTTTTGCGAAATAGAGTCGTACAAACCTTCCTGTATAAGAATTTCTTTTGCAGCTCGTCCATAAGGGGCTAAATCAGGGTTGGCCAAAGCTATGTGAGATACGGATTCCTGCCTAAGATTAGGCAATGAAGGGGAAATTCCTTCTTTGCATGTCCAAAGAACCAATTGTCCGTATCCGTAGGTGTCGGGCGCTTTATATCCATAGCCCTGTTCATGCAGATATAGGGGGTACTGTACATCTGCTGATACAAAAACATCATAAGGAGCTCCTGCCATTATCTGTGCTGTGAGCGTACCGGAAGACCCCAGAATAAGTTCAGTTTTAATACCACTTTGTTTGGTAAAAGCCTGGGTGAGCTCTTCCATAGCGAACTGCATATTGGCCGCTGTGGCAATGTTGAGTTTTTGCTGTTTTTCTTCGGGCTTGCAGGATAAAGCAAATAGCATAATTCCTATTAGTACCCAGGAAAAACACTTCAACGGAAGGTTTATGCTAAGTGCTCCTTGACTTTTAGCCAATTGCCGCCTGAAGGAAACCATCAATTCCGGAACATAAAAAAACGAAGCCTGTATGGAGGGCAAAGTCTTAGGAGGAGTATTTTTATTGAAAGGAGACAAGGTCAATCTGGGTTTGCGCTTAAAGATAGTCATCCTAAGGTTGAAGTTGGGTGCAAAACAGGCTGTCAAGAACGGAAAAAGGCTAACTTTTATTCAATGCCCAATAAAGCAGGAACAGAAAACCAGGAGCAGCCGAACCATCGATCCAGAAATTAAAGTCGATTTCCTGTCCAACTAACCGGAATGCTATTAAGGATCCAATGGTTATTAAACCACCCATCCAGGATTTCCACCAACAGAGGGCGAGACCCAGTAGTACTCCCATAGGGAAAAATAGAAACATAAGCCATTCTTTCTCGTTAGCGAATGCAAAACCATCATCCCCTACTAAGTGGCCGATAAGCATAAAAAGCAAAAAGGCCATGCTAAGTACATTCCAGATCCGGGCCAACCAGAGCAGCCAGCGGTATTTATTTTTTTGGGTTGCAGTTGTGGTCATCCTTTTAATCAATCCTGAATAAGTTAGTGATTTTCATTCAGATTGGAATACTAAATCTCAGAATTTCACCTCTGCTTTGTAGCTCTGAGGGCATATACCATTGGGATTTTGTGCCTTAGACTGGCGATACGGTATTGCCTGGGCGCCACTTCTGTAGTTCCTTTAAAGCAGTTGTACGGAGAATAATCGTATTCTTTAAAAAAGGTTATTTCCAATCCCACCTCCATAAGACTGCTCAATACTTCTCCCAGGCCATGGTTCCAGGATACTAATTCCTGTTTCAAGGGAGCGCCGGGATCGGCATAAGTGCCTGTTTCGGTTTCAATGATAGGTTCTGAATTGAAGTAGTCATAGGCCACCCGATCAAACTCATCATCAAACATCCAGACCACCGGGTGAAATTCCACAAAAAATAATTCCCCTCCAGGTTTAAGGTAATGGGATATGAGCGAGGCCCATTTGCTGAGGTCTGGTAACCACCCAATTGTTCCATAGGTAGTAAAGACCATATCAAATGTATCACTGAGGTGATTTGGAAGATCATACAAATCGCAACAGATAAAGCGGGCAGGAAGATCGGTTTCTTCTGCAAGTTCTCTTGCCTTTTCAATGGCTTTATCAGACAAGTCCACACCAGTAACATTAGACCCCATTCGTGCGAGAGACAGCGAATCCAAACCAAAATGGCACTGCAGGTGGAGGATCGACTTTCCCTTTAAATCTCCTAAGAGGCTGAGCTCGATTTGCTGTAAAGAGGACTTTCCTTCAAGAAAACCTGCGACATTGTAAAAGTCCGATTCCAGGTGGACTGATACCTTGTTGTTCCAGCCCTCGCGGTTTTGTCTGATATAATCTTCCTCCGGATTCATTACCGAAAGATACAGCCATTGTACTACTTCTACAATGGCTGCATGCTTGAGTGGTTCTAATTAGTTATTCCAGTACATGAATATTCTTTTCAGCACAGATCTTTTTGAGTTCCTCCGGCCAGATGGATACTGTCACCTCTCCCAAATGGGCCGTACGCAACAAGTACATATAAGTGCGTGCCTGACCAATGCCTCCTCCAATGCTCAAAGGTATCTGATCGTTGATTATGGCCTGGTGGTAAGGGAGATCAAGGAAATCCAGTTGGTCAGACAATTCCAGTTGCTTGATAAGGCTTTCTTTGGTTACGCGAACGCCCATAGAGCTCAGCTCATGTCTCCTTCCGGTAACCGGATTGTATACCAGAATGTCTCCATTGAGACCATAAAATTGTGTACCGTTTTTATTAATGGTTGGGGTAATCCAGTCGTCATAATCAGCGGCGCGCATTTCGTGGGGATAGCCGTCTTCCAGAACAGCCCCGATTCCTATGATGAATACTGCGGGATATTTTTTAAGAAGTTCAGTTTCCCGCTCTTTCCTTGGCAGGTCTGGAAACATCTGCAGGATTTCCTCGGCGTGTATAAATTTAAGTTTTTCAGGAAAATCCGGATAGTCTGCATTATCGAGTTCCGGAAACTTTTCCTTAGCCATACGTCCGGCATCCCGGAGAACAGCCCATATCTTGCGCACGGTATCCTTGAGGTACTCCAGATTCCGGTCTTCCTCACCTATTCGCTTTTCCCAGTCCCACTGATCCACGTAGGAAGAGTGATCATGGTCCAGGAAATAGTCTTTACGGATGGCGCGCATATCTGTATTGATTCCCTGACCCACTTCACAGTCAAATTGTGCCAAAGCCATCCGCTTCCATTTGGTGGCGGCCTGTACCACCTGTGCTTCGATGCGCTTCTCGAGTCCGAGCCCGGCTGGAAATTCTACCGGGGTACGGGAACCATCCCTATCCAGGTAATCATTTACGCCGCTGTCTTTACTAACGATCAATGGCACCTGTACCATTTGCAGGTTTAGTGCCTTCGCAAGCCCTTTTTCAATAAACTCTTTTACCTCATAAAGGGCTTCCATTCGCTTTAATGGTGTTTGCAGCGCTTGATAATCTTTGGGCAATACTTCTTTTACAGCTTCATAAGTGCTGATGCCAGGTCCGGCCAGGTCTGATGCTTTACTTTTCATAAGAGAAACAATTTAAAAAGGAAAGTTGTGGTAAGAATGCGAACAACTTCTCCGGATTGCAGCCTAAAATTACTCAATACCATCAGGAAAAAAGGTGATAAATCTCAGTTTTAGGTCAAACTTAAAGAAAGGGTTATTAATCTAAAAGTCAAAGGTTTATGTGTAAAATAGCCCGCAATAATTTAACTCTAGGAGTGAAAACCTGTTTTAATGACAGCTAAGCTCAAAAATTACGTATAACCAGGTATTCAGATATTTGGAAAACGTATCCCTTCTTCTGGAATATCCTGACTGAATTCGATGCGGAGACTCTCTATTTTAGCATTGAAGTAATTGAAAAGCTTTTTGGAGTTTTTTTCAGCTTTCGCCTGGTCAGCAAAATCTTTACGCAGGTAGGTGGGCAGAGCAAATAAGGTCCTCGGATATTCATAGATCGTCATTTTACCGCCATCATCAACAAATCCTCTTACCCAAAACGGATCCTGGGTAGGGCTATCTTTCAAATAGGCGATCTCGTACTTCTTTTTTACCTCATTACTATATTCTTTTAGTGCGGACAGGGAACTGGGTAAGGCAACCTGAATTTCAATATTATCCGGATGCACCTGATGTTCTGCACCATTGGGAAATATAAAGGTAAGGGGCTTTTTGGTTTGCAAGACCCTGCCTAATTTTCCAGTAAAATTTGAGAAATAGCCGGTTGCCAGAATTTCAGCAAGCGACTTTTTATAGGACCTTAGGTTTTCCCGGTAAAAAACCAGTGCCAGGAGTAGCGAAAGTCCAGCTCCAACCCCAAGCTCTACAAACTTATTTGATAATAGTTCCAGAGGGACCATGTCTTTAAGGTAGCCTTCGTAAGAGGCCGCTGTGGGTACCACAGAAAAGATGAAATCCTTGAAGGGGAAAAACTTTAGGTTGACAGCCATGTTTTATATCTGGTATTGGCCAAAAAGAAAGGACTTTTTTGCTAAAAGTCCTTCCAATATACTGAATATTTGTAAAAGGCCGAATGACTACTTGATGATTGTCTTGAGCTCTTTATCAAATAATTAGCAACCCCTTAAATAGATTCAAAAA
>Ga0316201_10000403_pt1 | contig 23950 bp, 20 predicted proteins | sample CS6wburrow_MG_FD_204516 | JGI IMG/M metagenome (GOLD analysis project Ga0316201, IMG submission 204516) | Coastal sediment microbial communities from Delaware Bay, Delaware, United States - CS-6 worm burrow | ecosystem: Environmental > Aquatic > Marine > Coastal > Sediment | place: USA... | reverse complement strand
GCAGCGGCTGCACAGCAAATGGCAGGCTGTAAATGCAGGACGCAATGACAAGGCCGGCGAACGAAAACGTCAGCGCACTGCCTGTCAATTGCACCCACCAGCCGCCGATCGCGCCGTTCGGGCCCAGCAAAATAAGCAGATAAAAACCCAGCACGGTTGGTGGCAGCACAATCGGCATCGCGACGATCGCCTGTGCGACGGCTTTAAAGCGCGACTCGGTTTGCGCCAGCCACCATGCTATCGGGGTACCGAGCAGGAGAAGCAGGACGGTGGTAACCAGCGCGAGTTGGGCGGATAACAGCAACGGTTCGAGAATCGGAGATTCCGTTAAGTCACTCATCAATCGGTAACCCGATAGCCATGCTGCCTGATTATCTCCGCGGCCTTCTCTGTTTTGAGAAACTCAAGAAAGCGTCGCGCTACCGGATTCTCCGTAGCCCGCGAGAGCAGTACGACTTGCTGTCTTATCGGTGCGTGCCACGTTTCAGGCACAGGCCAGCTGCAGGTGGCGGCCGGCAATTTAGCTGTTGTCGTTTGTGCCTGCGCGATTAACCCCAGGCTTGCGTTACCGCTGGCAACAAATTGCAGTGTCTGGGAAATATTTTCTCCGTAGACCGCACGTCGTGACACGGAGTCCCACAAGTTTTCTGCAACGAGAAACTGGCGAGCGGCTGCGCCGTAGGGTGCAGTCTCCGGATTGGCCAGCGCCACATGATCGTAGTGGCCTTGCCGTAGCACGGCATAACAATCCTTGCCGCGCAGTCGCTCGTCGCGCGACCACAGCAACAGACTGCCCAGTGCGTAGGTCGCGCGACTGCCTGGGACGCTATAGCCGCGCTGCTCCAACAGCAGCGGACGCTCCTCGTCCGCCGCCAGAAAGATATCGTAAGGCGCCCCGTGCAGGATCTGCGCATAAAGCTTACCGGTAGAACCGGGGCTGAGGCGAATCTTAACGCCGGTCTCTGCAGTGAATGCTGCGGCCAGACTTCCGCCTGCGCTGGCAAAGTTGCTTGCAACCGCAACGGTAACAACGTCGTTCGCAAACGATAGCCCCGGAACGAGCCAGAGCATCATGCAAATGGAATGTAGCCGTTCCCGGCGGAACCGCATGCGTCAGCTTACAAGCTGCGCTTTCTTTAGCCGGCGATAACGATGCAACAGGGGTTCGGTGTAACCGTTGGGCTGATCACAGCCTTCGAGCACCAGTGCACAGGCGGCTTGGAAAGCGATGCTTGACTCAAAATCGTCACTCATACGTTCGTATGATGCATCACCCTCGTTCTGCCTGTCGACGACTTTGGCCATTCGCCGGAATGTCTCCAGCACTTGCTCTTCATTCGTCACGCCGTGCAACAACCAGTTGGCCATGTGCTGGCTCGAGATGCGCAGCGTCGCCCTGTCTTCCATCAACCCGACGTCACTGATATCGGGCACTTTAGAGCAGCCAACACCCTGATCGATCCAGCGCACCACGTAACCGAGTATCCCCTGTGCGTTGTTATCGAGTTCAGCCTGAATTTCATTCGCCGATAGACGACTAACGTCACCGAGCGGCGGCGTCAGAATGTCATCAATACTGGCCAGTGGCCGGTCCGCCAATGCCTGTTGCCGTTCCCGCACGTTGACCGCGTGATAATGCATCGCGTGCAACGTGGCAGCAGTCGGCGATGGTACCCATGCGCAGTTCGCGCCGGCCTCCGGGTGCGCCTGTTTCGTGTCCATCATTTGCCGCATTTCGTCCGGCTTCGGCCACATGCCTTTGCCGATCTGCGCTTTGCCGGGCAGACCGCACCGAATGCCTGTATCCACATTCCAGTCTTCGTAAGCATTGATCCAGGGTTCGAGCTTGATCGTTTCCTTCGGCAGTACCGGCCCGGCCTGCATGCTGGTGTGGATTTCATCACCGGTTCGGTCGAGAAAGCCGGTATTAATAAACACGACCCGCTTTTTCACCGCACGAATACATTCAGGAAGGTTAACCGTGGTGCGACGCTCTTCATCCATCACCCCAACCTTGATGGTATTTGGCTCGAGTTGGAGCATTTCTTCGACACGACCGAATAGCTGGTCTGTAAATGCCGCTTCCGTCGGCCCGTGCATTTTTGGCTTGACGATGTAAATGCTGCCCGCAGAACTGTTTGGTTGCCGCCCGTCACGACGACGATCGGTCATTGCGCATGCTGTGGTAACGACGGCGTCGAGCATGCCTTCAAAGATCTCATCGCCATTGCTATCAAGGACAGCGTCGGTTGTCATCAGGTGGCCAACATTTCGTACCAGCATCAGGCTGCGGCCGGACAAACGAAGCGCTTCGCCATTAGCCGCGGTGTAGGTTCGATCCGGGTTCGGCTTGCGCGTGAGTGTCTTGCCGGACTTTTCAAACGTGGCGGCCAGGTCGCACTGCATAAGGCCGAGCCAGTTACGATACACACCGACTTTGTCCTCGGCATCGACCGCCGCGACCGAGTCTTCGCAATCCTGGATAGTTGTTATAGCGCTTTCGAGAATGACATCCGCCACATGCGCCGGTGCGTCTTTGCCAACCGGGTGGTTGGGATCCACCTGGATCTCAATGTGCAGGCCGTTGTTCCTGAACAGGTACGTACACCTGTCTTCTTTTTCTGCGAAGCCCGCAAATTGTTGCGGATCTTTCAGGTGAACGGTTTCGCCGCCCGCCAACGAGGCAACGAAAATCGCCCCCTTCTCCGGCCGATCCAGGCCGTAGTCATTCACATCGGCGTGACTGACTCCGTCCAGTGGGATCGCCTGATCCAAAAAAGTTGTCGCGTAACGAATTACCGCGGCGCCGCGCGTCGGATTGTAGCCGCCATCACGCTGCTGACCGTTTTCTTCGTCGATTACGTCCGTGCCATAGAGTGCATCGTAGAGACTGCCCCAGCGCGCGTTGGCGGCGTTGATCGCAAACCGTGCGTTGCTGACCGGCACCACAAGCTGAGGACCCGCTGTGTGCGCAATCTCAGCGTCTACGTTAGTCGTCTCGATCTTAAACGGTCTGCCAGCATCGACCAGGTAACCAAGATCTTTCAGGAATGCGACATAGTCTGCATGGTCCCATGCCTGTCCCTGCCGCTCGATGTGCCACGCATCGATCTTCTGCTGCAGCTCGTCACGAAACGCAAGCAGCGTTCGATTGACGGGCGTGAGATCCTCGACCAGTGATTCGAGCCCGCCCCAAAAAACGTCAGGCTGCAAATCAATTGCTGGCAGGAGCTCTCGCTCGACGAACTCGAAAAAGATGGGCGCGACGCTAAGCGCGCCCACCGTGAGGCGATCCTGAGTATTCATGAGCTCAACCGTTGCTGATTCCTTGCGTATTAGCTCTCGCGGAGCCGGCAACTGTCAACCCGTTTAAGCGACGAATTGCTCTTCTTCGGTGCTTCCGTCAAGCGCGGTCGTTGAAGACAGGCCGTGCATGATCGCATTTTGAACCGCATCGAAGTAACCGGCGCCGACGAACGACTGATGTTTCACAGCCCGGAAGCCATGTTTCTCGTCGTCAAACTCCTTCTGCTGCAGCTGCGAATACGCATACATGCCGTCTTCTTTGTAGGCTTTGGCAAGGTTAAACATGCTGGAATTCAGCGCATGCCAGCCCGCCAACGTGATGAACTGGAACTTGTAGCCCATCTTGCCGAGTTCCTCGCGGAATACCTTCATCGTCGCGTCGTCCAGATTTGCTTTCCAGTTAAACGACGGCGAGCAATTGTAGGACAGCAGTTGGTCCGGGAATTCGGCGTGGATAGCGTCGGCGAAGATCTTCGCTTGCTCGAGATCCGGCTTCGAGGTTTCGCACCAGATCAGGTCGGCGTACGGCGCGTACGCGAGACCGCGTGCGATCGCCTGCTCCATTCCCGGATTGGTCCGGTAAAAGCCCTCAGGCGTGCGTTCGCCAGTGATGAATTCGTGATCGCGCTCATCTGAATCGGATGTGATCAGATTGGCGGCATCGGCGTCGGTGCGGGCCAACAGAATGGTAGGCACACCCATGACGTCTGCAGCGAGGCGCGCAGCGTTGAGCTTGGCGACTGCCTCGTGAGTCGGTACAAGCACTTTGCCGCCCATATGGCCGCATTTCTTGGCCGATGAAAGCTGGTCCTCGAAGTGCACGCCGGCGGCGCCTGCTTTGATCATGGCCTTCATGAGCTCGAAAGCATTGAGGTTACCGCCAAAGCCAGCTTCAGCATCAGCAATGATCGGCGGCAGCCAGTCGATGCTGGTATCGTCATTGAGCGCGTGGATCTCATCGGTTCGCAGCAGCGCATTGTTGATGCGCTCGACCATCTTGGGAACCGAGTCAACCGGATACAGGCTTTGGTCAGGGTACATCTGACCTGCGCTATTACCGTCGCCGGCAACCTGCCAGCCGGAGCAGTAGATGGCTTTCAGCCCTGCCTGCACCTCTTGAATCGCCTGGTTGCCTGTCAGAGCGCCCAGCCCGCAAAGCGGTTCTTCCTGATTAACGAGACGCCACATCTTCTCGGCACCCAGCCGCGCGAGCGTGTGCTCAATCTGTACGGTACCGCGCAATTTCACAACGTCTTCGGCGCTGTAGCTGCGCTCCGTGCCTTTCCAGCGGGGGCTGTCCGCCCATTCCGATTCCAGCTGCTTGATCTGTTCCTGTCGCGTCATGGCTAAGTTCCTTCCTGTCAGAATCGCTGCTCTTGCGGCGAATAATTAAAGACTTGATCGTTATTTTAATCCTGATTAGAATTAAATTTGACAGTAAGAATTTCACAGTGTTAATTTCACAAGGCAGAACGCCAGAAAACACCGAACCAGAGGTATTGATATGACCAGCCACCCGGGCCTTCGCCGCAAAGCGCATTTTCTTGGTACTAAAATCAAGAGCTTACGCAAGCGCAACAACCTCACGCTTGAGGATTTATCCGTCCGCTGCGTGCAGATTGATGCCGATGCGGGACCCTCTGTGTCGTATCTCTCCATGATCGAGAACGGCAAGCGCGTGCCCTCCGAGCGACTGCTGGAGATCATCGCCGAGATCTTCCAGAAAGAGACCAACTGGTTCTTTGATGAATCCCTGGACGACGAGGCCATCGACACCGCCCCAGCCGCGGCCGTCAGCGGCATGCCGCTGGAGCCCGGATTCCTGTTCTCCGAATCGTTGCTGCAGCTTGCTATCCCGGAGTTGCTGGCGCAGACAGGAACAACCGGTCGGCAGTTTGCCCATTTGCTGATCCGTGCACACCAGGAGTCCAGCAAGAACCGCTTTCCTGATATCGAACGCGCTGCCGAGAAGGTAGGCAAGAAGCTTTTCCCGATGCACCTGGACGACGTATTCGGGATTGCGAAGCAGCTTGGCATGGAAATTCAGTGGTTCGATAACTCGACGTTTAAAGACCAGGGTGATTCGGACAAGCCGCTCAATACACTCGTTCGTTCTTTTTTCGATGCGCCGAACAAGGTCTACCTGAACCGCGAACTCGAAAAGGACCAGCCAAGGCTCAAGTTCGACCTCGCCAATCACATTGGACACATGGTGTTACACGGTGGAGATGGCGCAAGAGCACCACAGGTATCGGGGGGACGTGTATCAGGCCGTCGTCACTACGATGAATCGCTGAACATTGATGCAAAAGACATTCTTTACGCGTGGCGAGATTTCGAATGCAGTTATTTTGCAGCCGCCCTGCTCGCGCCAAAAACACCGTTTCGCCAGTTCCTCGCTCGTCAGGCCTACGCGATCAATGCAGGCGACAAGATTGACCTGACCAAGACGCTGGTGATGCGGCGCATGCCTAGCGTATCGCCGTATCCGCACTGGCATTATTTCGACGCCTACCCGCCTGGCAACCTCAGGGCGGTCTATCGCGGCAATGGTATCCCGTTACCGTGGGGCAACATGACGCTGGTATCCGATCCCTGCCAGCACTGGGCGGTATTCCGTATGCTGAATACGCGCTCAACCAGACCGTCGTCGCAGATTTCGGTCTTGCGCAGTGGCGACGACAAGCGACTGTACTGCTGCCAGTCCATACGCAGCAAGGATGCCGCCGGCAATCCGCATGTACTGTGTGCCGGCGTCGATCTTTCGCCTGCCCTGGTTGCCCAGAACATCGATCCAAAACGAACCATCGACATGATCGAGTCGAGCTGCAACAGCGGTGGCGGTTCAGCACCTATTCCGACCGAGGCTCGCAAGCAGCTGGAAAGCATCAGCAAGATTCTCAACATCGGCTGGATCGAACACGGCGCCGCAACGGATGCGACCATCATTTGCCAGCGCAGCTCGAACTGCCCGCGCGACAAGCATTGCCTCGGCAAAGCGCCGCCAAAACTGAAACCACAGATCGACAAGATCCGCGAGGCCGTGCTGCAGACTTAGTCCCAGACGCGCCCGCCCGATCGTAAGTTTCGCCGCCAGCCCGCCGGCTTTTACTGAGGTGGTGCGACGCAGCCGAACGAGTCTTATAATTAACGCACGCTTGAATATTGAGACAACAATGTCCACACCCGAAGTCAAAGCATTTTTCGACGAGGCGACCTTTACCGTCACGTATGTCGTCAGCGATCCGGAAACGTCGCACGCCGTGATCATCGACCCTGTCCTCGACTACGACGCGGCTTCAGGCCGTACCTCGACAGCATCCGCAGACCGGGTCATTGAACATGTAAGAGCCAGCAAGCTGTCGATCGACTGGATCCTGGAAACGCATGTGCACGCGGATCACCTGAGCGGCGCCCCCTATCTGCGAGACAAGCTCGGCGGAAAGATGGCGATTGGCCGCGACGTCACCGCTGTTCAGTCCGTTTTCAAGAAGACTTTCAACCTGAACGCCCTGGTACCCGACGGCAGCCAGTTCGATCACCTTTTCGATGACGGCGAGACATTTGAATTCGGCAGCATGCGCGGCCGCGTGATGGCAACACCCGGTCATACGCCGGCGTGTGTCACCTACGTTATTGGCGATAGCGCTTTCGTTGGCGACACACTGTTCATGCCAGACTTCGGCACCGCCAGATGCGACTTCCCCGGCGGCAGCGCGCCGCAGCTGTACAAGTCGATCCGGAACATTCTATCGCTGCCGGAGAGCACTCGACTCTTCATGTGCCACGACTATAAAGCGCCGGGACGAGATGAGTATGCGTGGGAAACCTCCGTCGCCGAGCAGCGCGAGAAGAATATTCATATCAATAGCGACGTATCCGAATCGGAGTTCGTTGCGCTGCGAGAAGGCCGCGATAGAGAACTGGGTATGCCGAAACTGCTGCTGCCATCGATCCAGGTCAATATACGGGCCGGGGAGCTGCCCGACCCCGAAGACAACGGTATTCGTTATCTGAAAATTCCGGTCGACGCCGTCTGAACGGACTCGATGACGATCTATAAACTCACGGAGACCTGCTCTGTCGCCGGGCAAATCCAGCCAGCGGATGTGCAGGCGCTGCAGGCAAATGGTTTCGTCACAATCATCTGCAACCGCCCGGATGATGAGGATTTCGGGCAGCCAACGGCCGAGGCGGTCAAGACCGAGTGCGACATCCAGGGCCTGGCGTTTCATCACCTGCCGATATCCACCGCCGGCATCAGCGCAGAGACGGTCAAGCAGTTCCAGGAGATCGTTGCGGCCAGCAACGGACCGGTGCTGGCCTATTGCCGTTCTGGACAACGCTCATCGGTGCTGTGGCAATACAGTGGCGCGCCCTAGCGGCTGGGAGACGATCGCGCCCGAAGATTGTCAGCCGGACAGCTTGTTGCGAAAGCGCTGCATCCCTTTGATCCAGCGGTCGTGATCGCTGGCTTTGCGCTGCACATAGGTCGTCACCTCGGGATGCGTCAATATCAGGAAGCGCCCGGCGAGCGCCTCATCGATAACGATATCGGCGACGGCTTCCGGCCGCATAATGCCGTCGACGTCGTTGCCATGGAACCCGCCTTCCACCGAGTCCGAATCATCGTCGATACCGATCATTCGTGTCGCAACCGCTTGTGGACACACCACTGACACAGCGATGCCGGCTTCACCGTAATCGATAGCCAGCGACTCCGCGAAACCGACTGCTGCGTGCTTGGTTGCTGAATACGCAGAGTCACCGATCTGGCTCAACAGGCCTGCTGCCGACGCGGTGTTCACCAGGTATCCGCCTCCGCGCTGCAGCATGCGCGGCACAACGGCGCGCGCTGCATAGACATGCGCCATAACGTTGATACGCCAACACGCATCCCATCGATCGTCGATCGGGTTCATCCCGCCTTCGGCCGAGATTGCGCCAGCATCGCCGTCGCCGTATCCGACGCCGGCATTTGAGATGAACATGTCGATGGGGCCGTCAGTCTCTTCAACCTCCTCAACGAGTGTCGCGACCGCTTGCTCGTCACTGACATCCAGACCGCGAGCGCTACCGCCTATTTCGCTGGCAACTGTCGATGCCGCCGCTTCGTCGATATCGACAACCACGACCTTGGCGCCATCTCGTGCGAGACGCCGACATAACGCCCGGCCGATGCCGTGACCGCCGCCGGTAACGACGGCAACCCGTATCGTCGAGGGGCTCACGTGCCCTGCTCTGTCGCCGACTCAAAAACGACTCTGCCACCCATCATGGTTAGCACCACTCCGGTCTTATGAATGTCATAGGGGTCGATCTTGAAGATATCCTGGTCAAGCACCACGAAGTCCGCTTTCTTGCCGACCTCAATTGAGCCGATCTGGTCTTCCATGTGCATCTGGTAAGCAGCATCGATCGTGAAGCCACGAACAAGGCTCTCGACAGGCAGGACCTCGTCCTCCCGCGGCTGTATCGGCGCGTCCCGCTCGCCCGCAAACTGTCGTGTATGGCCGATCTCGATTTGCAGCAATGGCGACAAGCCGAGTGTGCCGGCACCGCTGGCCGGGAAATCGCTGCCAAATGACAGCCGCACACCGAGATCCTCGAGGCTCTTGTAGCGCCAGAAGCGGTTGAACTGATCCTCGCTTACGAACTGCTCACCGTGCGTGTCGTAGGAAGCCCACAAAGGCGTGCTTTGCGCGATGACGCCCAGCTCGGCAAACCTGGGCAGATCCTGATCGGCAATCACCTGGATGTGACAGATCGCATAACGGGTCCTGCTATCCGGCCCCTCTTCGCGCGCCACCTCGATTGCATTGAGCGACTCATGAATCGCCCGCTCACCCAGGGCATGAATGTGCACGTCGATACCCTGCTCTGCAGCGCCCATAATCATCGACGTCATCTGCTCCTCGGTAAACACGGTTTCGCCGCTGTTCCCCGGCTCGCCCTGGTAATCCTCGAACATCGCGGCAGTCCGCCCTTCGACGGTGCCGTCATCCATGATCTTCAATACGTTGTAATGGTAGTTTTCGCCCTTGATTGTGCGACCCCACTCCAGCGCCTTGTCGACAGCGATATCGGCATCTTCCGCACCACGCGGTCGGTAGGAACCCACCAGGCGAATATTCATGTCGCCATTGGCTTCTGTTTCTTTGAGCACCGAAGCCGCGATGTCCTCATAGCCGATAACGCCAGCGTCAAACGCCGCGGTGACGCCGTAAGCGCTCATGATGTCGATTATGATTTTGAAGCCCTCGACCACGACCTCTCTTGTAATGACGTCCAGGCTATCCATCGCCATGCCCGCGGTGCCCTCGAGCAGGTAGCCGGTCGCGTCACCGTTAGCATCTCGTTTGTAATAGCTGAATCCCGGCACCGGGTCCGGCGTGTCCTGTGTGATGTTCAGCGCCGCTAGCGCGGCCGAATTTGCCCATGCCGCGTGGAATCCCTCATCCATGATCAGGACCGGCCGGTCGGGCACGATTTCATCGATAAGCTGCCGCGTAGGGCCGACAGGTCCGAATGTGCTGGCAAGGAAGCCATAGCCGAACAGCACGGGCGCATCAGGGTTCTGGGCAGCGTAATCGGCGATCGCCGTGACCCAGTCGGCCACGCTGCCATAGGTGTCCAGGGACAGAGCCGTTGCATAGGCCCCGCCGCCGATTGGATGTACGTGCGAGTCAATGAACCCAGGTAGCAGCAGCTGGCCCTGCAAGTCTCTGACCTGGGTTACGTCGCCGACCATTGTTTCGACGCCGGCCGCATCACCAACGTAGACTATTTCATCGCCCTTTATCGCGACCGCCTCCGCCCAGGGCGCCGCGTCATCTACCGTATAGACACGCGCATTGGTGAAGACGATGTCGGCGCTGTTGGCGTCGACATCCGCCGCTGTTTCCTGCGTCGATGTGTCGCCACAGCCGACCAGCATCGCCAGGCTGAGAACCGCGGCACACAGCCTCTTACTCAAGCCCGGAACCGTCCTCTGAGTAAATTACCCAGATTTTCGTATAGCCCTCGGTATCCCAGACGCCGGTCCACTCCTTGGGAATTGTGACGGCCTCGCCGGCATTAATAACCTGCACAACGCCATCGCTGGAGGTCAGCGTCACGCTACCCTCAAGAAAATACATAAACTCATCGACGCCATAGGGCTCCGTTATTTCGAACCGGACGGCGCCGGACTTATACATCCCAGAGGCAAATTTCTTGTCGCTCGACAACAGCGACGTAACGTCCAAGGTCGTGTTGCCGCCCTCCGTGAGCTCCAACATGTCAGGACGATCGAATATCTCGCCCGCAATGTCGGCTTTCGAAAGCTTTGCCGGGTGTACGGGTTCGTCGGCCAGCACGGCCGCAACGGTCCCGGCCATGACGAGTAAAGCAATATCGAATATATAGACCCTTCTCATACGTGCCCCCTTTAGTGATTACCCGGCATTCTATTTAGTTTGGCCGGCCCCCTAAGATTAGCGTCGACGACGCGGTTAATCCACAATAAGGCTGAATTTGCCCACAAGGAAACACGCGATGCGACACCAACCACTATTACGCATCTTGCTCCTGGTAATCGGTTGCCTGGGGATCTCTGCATTGTTCGCAGCCGGTGACGTCACCGAGGAACGCGTGCTCGCGGAGTCAGCCAACGGCAGTAACTGGTTTGTAAAGGGCGGCAATTTCCGCGGCGAACATTTCAGCGCTCTGAGTGAGATAGACGAAAAGACCATCACGGACCTGGGGCTTGCGTGGTCAAGCGATTTGCCTGTTCCCGACGGTATTTCTGCAACACCTTTGGTCATTGACGGCGTCATCTATCTGTCCGGAGCCTGGTCAGTCGTATTCGCCATCGACGGCAAATCTGGCGAAGTCCTGTGGCAGCATGACCCCGACGTACGCTCGCGCCTGGCCGACGATCCCGGCATGTCCTGGGTCGCCCGCGTTAACCGCGGCGTCGCGGTTTGGCAGGGCAAGGTTTTCGCAACGACCGCGGACTGTCGCCTGATTGCCCTGGATGCCGCGAACGGCAAGGAACTCTGGTCGAAACAAACCTGCGACCGCAAGCAGGGCTATGCCATTACCGATTCGCCTTATGTCGGCGGCAGCAACATCTTCGTCGGCAATGCCGGGTCTGAGTCGGGCATGAAAAACCGGGGCTATGTGTCCGCCTACGACGCCGACAGCGGGGCGCTGCGATGGCGCTTCTATACGGTACCTAGCGACGACCCGAGCCTGAACACCTCGGCTGCGATGAAGATGGCGGCAAAAACATGGTCCGGTGACGCCCTGAAGAAATTCGGCGGCGGCGGCAGCAACTGGAATGAGATGACTTACGATCCTGACTCCGGACTGCTGTTTTTTGGCACCGCGGGTGCACTGCCGTACGACTATCACCTACGCAGCCCCGACGGCGGCGACAACCTGTTTCTCTCCTCTGTCGTCGCGGTCAACGCCCATACGGGCGAGTATGTCTGGCACTACCAGACCGTTCCTGAGGACAGCTGGGAATACAACGCAACGATGAACATAGTCCTCGCGGACCTTGTCGTCGATGGCGACAAGCGAAAGACGCTGCTGATCGCGCCGAAGAACGGCTTTCACTACGTTCTCGATCGTCTCACCGGTGAATTACTCGCAGCCGATAATTACGCGAAAGTTAACTGGGCGACGCACATAGACATGGATACCGGGCGACCAGTTTATGCTCCCGAGGCAGAATTCTGGAAGCGGCCGGACGAGGCTGTCGAGGTCTGGCCGAACATGTGGGGCGCACACAGCTGGAATGCAATGGCGTTTCATCCTGATCTTAAGCTCGTTTACATTCCGGTCATCGACGTGCCCTCGATTGTCAGCGGTTACGACAACGGCGATTTCGATGACACGCTTGAAATGCGAACCGTCGTCGACGGCAAGCCCTTCAGCCCCGGTAAGCTGGTCGCTTGGGACCCGGTGAAGAACGAAGCACGCTGGACGGTCGGCCACGATCTACCGTTTAACGGCGGCCTCCTCACAACAGCAGGCAACCTGGTCTTTCAGGGCGACGCCTTTGGTCGCTTCAAAGCCTACACCGCGGACAGCGGCGAAAAAGCCTGGTCGGTAGCCACGGGCTCGTCCATCAGTGCAGCGCCCGTCAGCTATGCCGTCGATGGACGACAGTATGTATTGATCCCGGTCGGAACCGGAGGCGGTGTCCAGTTTGTGTATCCGGAGATGCACGCTGGCGATCAGGTCAAAGGTCCGACACGACTCATGGCCTTCGCGCTGGAAGGCGACTCGGCTATGCCGTCACTGTCAGCCGGGACACGTTCTCTACCGTCGCAACCCGAGTTAGAAGCCAGCGCTGAGGAAATTGAGGCGGGTCGACAACTATTCAACTGGGAGTGCAAAGGGTGTCACGGCAAGAACGCGGTAGCACGCTTCGGCGGCTCGGTGCCGGACCTTCGCTATGCCAACGCCGAAACACATGCGGCCTGGCAAGGCATCGTGCTGGGCGGCGCGCTCCAGCACAACGGCATGCCGCGATTCGAACTCAGCAGCGAGAATGCTGAGCTCATTCGAAACTACGTGTTGTCTCGCGCGCTTCAGCTACGCGAATCCAATTAGGCACGAGCTTGGGTCAACAGACAACGCTTGCAGCCGACGTGATGCGAACGATGGTCGATGTTGTCCGACTTTCCCTAGAAGCGATCTTTCAGCGAGTAATACATCATGCCAAGCACCATCGCCGGATAGCGGAGTAGTGTTCCACCCGGGAACATCGGCGTCGGCAAGCCCGCAAATACATCAAAGCGCTCCGTGTTTCCGCCAATAGCCTCGGCGATGATCTTGCCAGCGAAATTTGCCGTCGAAATGCCATGCCCGGAGTAACCTTGACCGAAATAGACATTCGGTTCCAGGCGGCCGATATGCGGCATGCGATTGACCGTGACAGCCAGTGTTCCGCCCCACGCATAGTCGATGGCGACGTCACTGAGCTGAGGAAAGAGCTTCAGCATGTACGGGCGAACGAACTTCTCGATATTGGCGGGAAACTCATGACGGTAATTCTCGCCGCCGCCGAATAACAGCCGATGATCATCGGACAAACGAAAGTAGTTCACAACGAATCGCGTATCGTGCACGCCGAAACGGCCGTCAATGAGTTCTCTCGCACGTTTTTCGCCTAGCGGCTCGGTCGCGATCATGAAATTGTTGATCGGCATGATCTTGCGTGCCACGCGCGGCTCAAGTCGGTTGAGATAGCCATTGCAGGCAAACACGATGTTTCGAGCCTTCACAGAGCCTTGCGCGGTTTCAACAAGCGCCGGTTCTGCTCGTGTGTAGTCAGTAACCCTCGAGTGCTCATAGATCCGCACACCGGCTGCTTTTGCCGCCCGTGCCAGACCGAGTGAGAGATTCAGCGGGTGCACCGTCAACGCATTCGAGTCGTACAATGCTTCCAGGAAACTGTCGGTGGCAACGCGCGCGCTGCTTTCCTCAGCGTTCAGCGACTGGCAGAACGGGTAGTCGTAGCGCTCGGCAAGTGCGTCTGACAACTCTTGTGCCCAGCCAACGTAACTCTTCTTGTGGATGCCAACCAACTGGCCCTGTTGCAGATCGCAGGGAATATCGTGTTTCTCGACCCGCGACCGAATTTCGTCTTTTGCCTGTTCCGCGAAGTCCCAGAGCTGTCTTGAGCGCTCGAGACCATAGGCCTCCTCGGTTTCCAGCACGTCCTTTCGCTGGCCGCTGCCAATAAGCCCACCGCAGCGCCCGGACGCGCCGAAGCCGATACGTTCAGCCTCCAGCAGCACCACGTTGAGGCCCTGCTCCGCCAGATTGAGCGCTGCAGAAAGCCCTGTGAACCCGCCGCCGATCACACAAACATCGGCGTCCTCGGCACCGCTCAGGGTTGGGTGTTCGAGAACATCGATGGCCGTTGCCGCATAGTAGCTGCCGGGGTAACCGGAAGGCAGCGTGTTCTCTTGTGTTACCGACACTTATTTATTCCTATACAGTTTGATTTCGATGAGACAGGCTTCAGCCCAGTATCTGATATTCAGCCGCTCATCGCGACATTTGGCGTGTCAGGTAGTTAGCCACGCGAGAGCCACAGCGGTATCGTTGCGTATCGTATCCAAGAGGCAGGCCCTGCAAAGCTGGCATGAGTTCTCCAGACCATATCTACTTCGATCTCGACGGGACGCTCACCAACCCGTACGAAGGCATCACGAAGTGCATTCTGTACGCGCTGGACAGACTGGGCTTCCCGCACCCTTCAGAAGACTTCCTTTACAGCTGTATCGGCCCGCCCCTCTACGACACGTTTCCGCAGCTGGTCGGCGAAGAACTCACCTTACAGGCAGTCGACCTTTACCGGGAGCGCTTCAATGACGTCGGCTGGCAGGAAAACCTGCTTTACGACGGCATACTCGAGACACTTGAGACTGTTCGAAGGAAGGGACGCAGGTTATTTGTCGCAACGAGCAAGCCGCATGAGCAGGCACGGAGAATCGTCCAACATTTCGGGATGGCGTCGTTCTTTGACACGGTCTACGGTTGCGAGCTGGACGGTACACGCTCGAAAAAGACCGATCTTCTGGCATACGCAATCGCGCTCAACCCGGGAGCCGTCAAGCGGACTATGGTGGGTGATCGGAAGCATGACCTGATCGGGGCTATCGCAAATGGCATGCGACCGATCGGCGTATCGTATGGCTACGGTTCCACTGAAGAGCTGGCCGCCGCCGGCGCTGTAGACATAGCGGCGGCACCCAGGAAGCTCCCCTCCATCATTGGATTACCGTACGAATAAATCGTCTCCGCACGCCTCGTAGCAGTTCACAAGCTGGCTAGGACGCGGTCAACTTCAAGCCAACGATGCCGCCGATAATCAGCGCGATGCAAAACAGGCGAATGAGCGCCGCCGATTCGCTGAACAGGATGATGCCGAGGATTGCCGTGCCCGCAGCACCAATACCGGTCCATACCGCGTAGCCAGTGCCCAACGGAATCGTCTTCAGAGCCTGCGACAGAAAGTACAGGCTTATTCCCATGGCCCAGAGCGTGATCAGGCTTGGCCACAGCTTCGAGAACCCGTCCGTGTACTTCAGCCCAACAGCCCACACGATCTCAAATACACCTGCTATACCCAGGCTCATCCATGGACCAATCATCTACTGCCCCTTTTACTCAGACCGGACCAGCCAGCTTGGCTGCTCGTACAGCTCGATCGTAACCTCGTCACCCGCGAAGATCTCGCCAGGCACATCGACAACACCAACGATTCCCCGCGAAAATCTCGCGGCACTCGAGAATGCGGTCGTTGTCAGCGGTTCGCCTGAGACCGTTTGGCGAATCTCAGCCAGGTGCGTGCCCATATCGAGGCACGGCGGATTATATTCTTCAACACTCAACACGGCGCCCGACGGAAATTTGAGCAATGTACCTTTCGGCAGCCTGGACAGCTCCTCGATGCCGTGCAGGCACAGGTTGGCGCCGAGCGTCGAGGGCAACAACGGCTCCCTCAGATTCAACGCCTGCGATATTTCGCGCAATTCTTCCCGCGAAACAGCCGACCACTGCCGCTCATTGCGTCGCACTGTTCCCTTCGGTTGCTTATCGCCTGCCCAGGTGGTGCGCGAAATCGAGCGATGCTTGTCGCCGACAACGCCATCCAGCTCCACCTGAATAGAAGGCAGCTCCGGCTTTGACATGTCATCGTTACCGCCAGCGTGTACGGAGAGCACTTTGGCCGTCAGCTTCTTCATAAATCCTGCCTCAGTATTTTTGGCGCTCGTAAAACTGCGTTAACTTCCGACTACTGTCAACTCGCCCTCGAGTTCTGCCCACATCTTGCGTACCCAGTCGCGAATCTGAATTGATTCCTCCCAGCGATTCGACAGCTCTTGCTGCCGAACGTCGGTGATCGCATACGGCGGCGGGCCAAGCTCACAGAGAAATACCAGCGTTGCGTCCTCGTCATTCCTGCTGCGCCACGACCGCATGCCCGCTTTCCACCAGCCTTTGAATATCTCTACCCAGACCTGGTGTTGTGGAAAATCCAATTGCACCTGCACTTGCTCACGGCTTGCAACGCGCCCCTGGAAGCAGTCGGAACGCTCGAGTATTGCATTGACGTACTCCTGATCACGCCGCGGCACCGGCGCGCGGAGCTCGCGATCTACTACGACATGCGAAAGGTCGGCACACAAACGCATTTCCGGGACCAGGTCCATCAGCTGCAGCGTGAAGTAGAGGTCGTTCAACAGGCTGTCGCGATGCGTTTCGAATAACAACGGCATCTGCCGTTCGCCGGCCTCATTGATCCAGCGCCGCACAATGATGACCGCATCTTCGGGCATTATGGGCATAACGCCGCTGATAACGTTGACCTTGCATGCCTCCATGGATACTGCGAAGTCGAGCAATTGCCGCATGTCTCCAGGCGCCTGTGGAAACGCGTTGATCATGCAGCCAAGGCCGTGTTCTGCGAACAGTTTCTTGTAGGCTTGATTCTCGGCAATTTCTGCCACCGTCGGGTCAAGGCACATGCCGTCAAAGCCGGCGTCGGCAACCATGGCGAATGCTTCCTCCGGGGTGCGCTCAGGCACCGACGGATTGCGCAGCTCCATGCCCCAGAGTGACTGATAGACCTCAAGTCTCTGCACGAACAATTGCCTCCCGTCGGTGGCGTGACACCGCCGTCTAGTAAGGTCCGGGTGGCGTCACACCGCGGCGCGGTGGAAACCAGAACGGTTTGTCGACTACTGTCGCCCTGGCCATGGCGCGGCTCCAGTGCATCTCACGCTGGTAATAGACTTCGACCCATACGCTGTCGCCGACCTTACCGTGTGGGGTTCGTACCGTGCCCAACGCTATATTCTGTTTACACACCGGCGACCACGCGGCTGAGGTGATGAAGCCGATCTCGCCCTTGCTGCCCTTCTCGTTGGCAAAAATGTAGGAATGATGCGCGGGCTTGTTGCCCTCTATGTCGAGTTTAACCAGGCGCCACGTCGACCCGTTGCGCTTCTCTTCAGCTAGCGCGCGTCGCCCGTTGAAATTGGGTTTCTTGAAGTCCACCAGCCAATCAAGACCTAGTTCCAGCGGCGAGCGTGAACGACCGGTACGAACTGTCTCATCGGCCGGCAAAAATTCCATGTAAGCCGCGAGGAACCCTGCTTCTATGCGGGCAAGCTCCAGCGCATGCGTGCCTATCGCGCGGATTCCATACGGCTCGCCAGCTGCAAATAATGCATCCCACAGCGCCTCCGCCGCGTCCGGCTCGATCCAGAGTTCGTAGCCGAGATCTCCCGTAAAGCCGGTGCGGGACACCATCAGCTCACGACCCTCGAAGTCGAAGTGCATCAGGCCAAAGGGCTTCAGCGCGTCGAGGCCGTCCAGCCCCAGCTTGTCCAGAACGCTGAACGAGGTTGGTCCCTGCACAGCAAGGGACGCTACATCCTCGGTCTCGTGTGTGATCGTCACGTCAAAGCCGATTGTTGCCGCCATCAGCCATGCGTAGTGCCGCTCTTGCGAACACAACCGATACTCGCCCTCACGCAGATGGAAGATAGTGCCATCGTCGATGACCTGCCCTTGATCGTCACACCATACGGCGTACGCGACACGTCCAGGTCGAATCTTGGCCATATCCCGCGTCACGAAACGATTCAGAAATTCCATCGCGTCCGGACCGGAGATTCGATATTTCGTCATCGGCGTAAGATCGAATACCGCCGTAGCGTTGCGAATAGCGAAGTACTCGGTGTCCTCGCAGTACAAGGCATCAGCGCTTGAATAGCCCTTCCATTGATGCCATTCGTTAACGGTGTCCAGCTCGGCAAGCCGCGAGTAGAACGGCGACTTGAGCCGGCCCTGGTGTACCTGTTGGACCTTCATGCTGCTTTCTCCCCCCGCAGGATGGTTCTTGCCGCGTTTCTACCTGCCGCGCCGCTGACACCACCACCGGGGTGTGCGCCGGCGCCGCAGAGATAGAGGCCATCCAGGGGCATGCGGTACTGGGCGGCGCCGCTCACGGGCCGGACAAACAGGAACTGGTCCAGCGTTAGCTCTGCATGGTGCCAATGCCCCCCTGTGATGTGGAATTCGCGTTCAATATCGGCAGGCGTCAACAATTCGCTCGCCTCAATACGCTTCGCGATATCCGGCATATACGATGACAGCGTCTCGACAACGGTTTGCGTGAACGCGTCTTTTGCGGCGTCGTTCCAACCGCCCTTGAGCCCGTAGGGTACGTACTGCACGACGGCCGACAGCACGTGCTTGCCGGTCGGCGCGAGCGACTCGTCGCGAAAACTCGGAAATGTAATTTCGACGACAGGCCGCGGTGAAGTCTCGCCATATTTCGCAGGATTGAATGCACGCTCGACGTAGTGCTCGTCTGGTGCGATCACGAGCCGTTCGGCGAAGTCTCTTTTTGACACGCCCGTGATCGTCGGCAGGCCGTCCAGGGCCAGGTGCAATTTCGCTGCGTTGCCGCTGGCTCGCAGGTGGTTGATGCGCTGAGCAAAACCCGTTTCGACATGCCTGGCCCCGACCAGTTGCATAACTGTGCGCTTGGGGTCCGCATTGGAAATCACCTGGTAGCTATCGAAGCGAGCGCCGTCTTCGGTCGCAACGCCGGTTACACGACCGTTCTCCACAATGATGCGCTGCACCGGCATGCTGGTACGAATCGTTGCCCCGGCACCGCGCGCTGCACGCGCAAGCTCGTCACTCACACGACTCATGCCGCCTTTCGGTGACGCGACTCGACCATGATCGCCTGCCAACCGGTATAGATAGGTCATGATGGTATTTGGAGAACGCGGGCCGAGATGCGTACCGAGCACGGCGTCGAGGCTTAGCGCTCCCTTGAGGAGTGGGCTGTCAAAGCGTTCGTCCAGTTCATCATGGATATTCATGCCGATAAGCCGCAGGAACTCGCGCATGTCCGCTTTGCCCAACCGGCGGATGTCCAGACCGAGCTGCCCCAGGGTGAGCAGATCCCTGAAGTCTTTCCTGCCAAGGCGCGGCGGCGCCTTGTTCTGGTACTTGCGCAGCAGATCCGAAAAACGTGTCATGCGCCGGTGGAAATTCCGGTAACTATCGGCATCCTGCTCAGATACGCCCGCCACCGACTCACCTGATAAACGTACGTGCTGGCCGTCTTCCGCCAGTGCGATCGTCGCCATGTTCTCAGCGGACATCTCGAGTGCCAGCTTCAGCTCCTTGCGAACCTCTGGCTGCAGCTGGTACAGCAGGTGCGCGCAGGCCGAAACCGAGTAGCCGTCGGCAAACTCTCGCGTTACTGCTGCCCCGCCCACCTGCGCGTTGGCCTCCAGAACCAGGACGCTCTTGCCCGCTTTTGCCAGCAGCGCGGCACACACAAGACCGTTGTGGCCGGCCCCCACCACGATTGCGTCGTATCGGTCAGTCATCGCCAAAATTCTCCGGTACCGTATTGGGACGCTTGAGATCGATAAGAATTTCCCGCGCCGCGTTCGCGCCTGGTGCCGCCATTACACCGCCCCCGGGGTGCGTACTCGATCCGCACATATAGAGCCCGCTTACCGGGCTCCTGTACTGCGCATAGCCCGGTACCGGCCGATTAAACAGCAGCTGGTCCATCGTCAATTCGCCGTGGAAGATGTTGCCCTCGGTAATACCAATTTCGCGCTCGATGTCTTCCGGCGTACGAACCTCCATGTGCAAAATCAGGTTCTTGAAGTCCGGACTGTAGTTGCTGATCTGGTCAACAACGCTTTTCGCGAAGGCATCTTTCTCTTCGCTCTTCCAGGCGCGACCATCAATCTGATGAGGACAGTACTGCACGAAACAACTCATGAAGTGTTTCCCCGGCGGTGCCATCGTTGGGTCATTCATCGTCGGGATGACCATGTCGATATACGGGTCTTTCGACCAGGTGCCGTCCTTCCAGTCATCGTAGGCACGCTCCATGCGCTCCATCGAGTCTATGAAGTGCATGTCACTGTGGTAAAGCGAGCTACCCTCAGGCAGTGCCGGGAACGATGGCAGCCCGTCCAGCGCGATATTGAGCTTGCCCGACGAACCGCGAATCTTGAAATTCTCGACGCGCTCGTGAAACTCCGCCGGCAGGTCGCTCTTGTCCATGCAGGTCAGGAAGGTTCGCTTGACGTCCATTGCGGAAACGACAACATCGGCGTTGATTTCATCACCGTTTTCGAGCCCGACACCAGTCACTTTGCCGTTCCTGACGACAAACTTGTCGACACCCGCCTCAGTGCGCAGCTCCCCGCCCGCGGCCTGGAATGCCCCGGCAATAGAATTCGATACAGCGCCCATGCCACCACGCGCAAAACCCCAGGATCCGACATTGCCGTCAACGTCGCCCATGTAGTGGTGCAACAGGACGTAAGCCGTACCAGGTGAGTGAATACCGAGCGCGGTACCGATAATGCCACTGCCCGACAGCGCCGCCTTGATCACGTCGGTTTCAAAATATTCGTCGAGATACTCGGCTACGCTCATCGTCCAGAAGCGGATCGTTTCATACATTCGATCCTCACCCATATCGAGGAACTTGCCTCCAATACGTATCAACTCCCTGATGTCTCGCGGCTTGAATGACGTGGGATCAGGCGCGGTGCTCAGCAAGAAGTCGCGAATAAAACGGCATTGCCGCATTGTGTCGGCTGAATAGCGCTTGTAGGCATCAGCATCACGCCGCGAAAAGCGGGCCATTTCACGATACGCGACTTCGGGGTCATGGTAGGAGCCGTAATAGTCGCCGTTTTCCATGAAGGTCACGGAACCGCCGTACGGCGTTACCTGCAGGCCATGCTTGTGCAGCTCCAGCGCTCTGTATATTTCAGGCCGAAGCAGGCTGCACACATACGAGCAGTTCGAATACCAGAATTCCTCGTAGAGGTTGCGACTGACCGCGGCACCGCCGATGTAGTCGTTTTTCTCAACACAAACGACATCAAGACCAGCTTTCGCGAGAAAAGCAGCCGTAGTCAGGCCATTGTGACCGGCACCAACGACAATCGCGTCATATTTCTTCATTTCTGGGAGCTCGCCGCCGTGATTTTTTGTCCGGGTCTTATCCCGGTAATGTCTACCGCATGCCCCATTTTGTCCAGCGTTTCATCCAAAGATCCCACATTGTGAGATAAGTACCACAGGTGACTCGACGCACGACCGGTCAGCACCCTACCGATACCGCCGTGAAGCCACAGCCATATCTCATTGCGGCCTTTGCAGCTCCTGCAGAATCCACTCGATGTAAACCCGCTCTGCGCGTTCCATGCCCGAGAACGGGCCGGGCTGATAGTATTTCGAATGCACGCCCCTGGAATTGTTGACGATGATTTCCTTGTCTGACTGCGTGGTCACATCCCATAGCCAAGTCAGCCTGTCGATGTCGTAATCCTTGCCTTCCTCGGCATCGCCACGTACCAGCCAGTAAATCTCGCACTTCGAATTATTGTGATCGACGGGTGTGAATACGTACGCCACGACGTGATCGCTGTAGGCAAGCAGAAACGAAAATGCCCCGAAAGAAAAGTCGGATGCACCACCGTCGTAGTCCACAAACTCGCCAAGCAGCGGCGCCACAGGCTCACCGTCTTGACTGCCCGTCTTGTACTTGTCGAAAAGCGCTGTCCGGCTATACCCGTAGCCGATTTCACCCGGTCGCGCCGCCGTGTCGATATAGTCGAAGAAGAGATCCCTGACGCCGCATGCCTCCATGCGTTCTTGCATTCTTCCCTGCACTCGTTTGCGCTTGCTCGAGTCCAGCATCAAGGTGTGCATGCGCGCATATTCAGGATGCGCAGTAGCACAGTGGTAGCACTCCTGGTAGTTCTCAATCGACAACTTCCAGTTGGCTGGAATTTCGTAGCTCTTTTGTGCGGCCACCTTCAGGTTCTCGAAGTCAAACATTGCCATTGGCTCAGCCAGGTCTCGCCTGGCCCCTTCGAGGGATGGTGGCCTATCGGTGAAGCAAACGAATATCAGTCCGTGAATAACCTCGACCGACACAGCAATGAGACCATGCGCCGCCATGTCGAAATCGTCTGGCATGTTTCGCGCGGCGATCAGATTGCCATCGATGTCATACATCCAGCCGTGATACGGGCAGGAAAATTTATCTGTTTGCCCTTCTTGGTCAAGACAAACCAGGGAACCACGATGCCGGCAGACATTTGCAAAGCCCTTTAGCACCCCGTCGGTACCGCGCACGACAATTGCGGATTCTCCCGCGACATTGAATACCTTGAAGTCGCCGGGATTCGGCAGCTGTGACTCGTGGCCGGCGAGAATCCAGTTTCGATAGACGATGCGTTCGAGCTCTAACGCGTAGATATCCGGGTCCGTATAGAAGCGCTGTTCCAGCGAATAACCCGGTTTCTGGTCGGCAATCAACTCTGCGACTGAACGTCTATCCTCTGTAAGTACGGCACTCATTACAGATCCCACAATGTGAAACAAATATTCGACTAACTTGTTACGATAACATAGCTGCGACCCGCTGCCTGATAGCCTGCTACCCGCGTGGCACGAGGGATGCACTCAGCGTGTCAGTCGAGACAAAACTATAAAAAGATAAGGGATACACATGGCGGATGACCGTATTGACCCGCTGACCGGTCACGACGAATTTGACTCAATGATCGCGAACTTTGCGGATGAAACCGACCCCGATAAGGCGGAGACAATTCGCCAGGGTATCTGGGACCGCTTCGGCACGAACGGAACCGTTCTGATTTCGGATATGGCCAGCTTCTCGAGTACTTCTCGAAAACTCGGCGTATGCCACTTCCTGAAACTGATCCATCGTGCAAGGCAGCTGGTCGGGCCCGAGGTAGAACGCAATAACGGTACGCTCATCAAGTGCGATGCTGATAACTGCTATGCGTTCTTCAAAGAGCCCGATGATGCAATCAACGCGAGCTTTGACATCAGCGCTGCTCTTTACAAACTTAACGATTTGTATGGCATGGCCGAGCAGATTTTTCTTTCAATGGGTATCGACTACGGCCGCCTGTTACTGATTGATGATCTCGATTTTTACGGCGATCCCGTGAATACTGCGTCAAAACTTGGCGAAGATCTGGCGGTTCGAGCCGAGACGCTGATTACCGAGCGGACGCTCGAGCGCACGAGCTTTGAGGCGCCTGAACTCGCGGAAAGAATGGTCGCGCGTATTTCCGAAATCGAAATCAAGTACATTCGACTGCCTATGACGGAATCCTCAAGGACCTGATCGATCATGACGCCTGGTATTGACGATACACAAGCTTTGCGCCAGATCCTGGAGGTCACTCGCAAGCTGGCAGCGCCGTTCGATCTCGACACGATGCTGGGGGAGGTTGTCGAGGCTTCTCGCCAGGTCTTGAATGCCGATCGTGGCACCGTCTTTCTCTACGACAGCGCTAACGACGAACTGGTCGTGCGGGTGGGCACCGGTCTCGAAAGCATTCGGATTCCGGCAGACAAGGGTATCGTAGGCGAATCGGCGCAGACCCGGACGCTCATAAACGTGCCGGATTGCTACGCGGACGATCGATTCAACCGCGCTATAGACAAGCAGACTGGTTACCGCTCGCGCTGCATGCTGACAATTCCCCTGGTCGGCTACGAAGACTCCCTGGTTGGCGTGCTGCAGATC
>Ga0316201_10000402_pt1 | contig 23999 bp, 19 predicted proteins | sample CS6wburrow_MG_FD_204516 | JGI IMG/M metagenome (GOLD analysis project Ga0316201, IMG submission 204516) | Coastal sediment microbial communities from Delaware Bay, Delaware, United States - CS-6 worm burrow | ecosystem: Environmental > Aquatic > Marine > Coastal > Sediment | place: USA... | reverse complement strand
TGCAGGTAAAGCCCGATCGCCCGATGCTGCGCAGCGGGATCCACGTATAGCAGGCGTTGATAGACTAACGGTATTTCTTTTTTATGAAACGGCGTTTCCCTATAGCTAAGGCTGTTTACTGAAAAGCCGATAATCTGGTTTTCTTGCCGCGCCACGTGGATGCACGAATCCTGATCAAGATGCTCGACGAGCATCGATTCCACGTCAAAACCCGGAGGGAAATAATGGGCGATAATCCGGGCCATTTGTTCGCACTCGTTACGTGACAGGGATTGACTCAACTGACGAATCGTAAACTCGATGAAAATAACTCCATTTCAACAGCCGCGCTAACCAATCATCCACCCTTGACCAGGATAAAAAATGCTTGCAGGAGTCAATAAGCGGCAAATCAGGCGGACCTTGCCGGCCCTGACAACAACCTTAAAAACGCGTTTTAGCGGCGAAAAACTACCGTTCATCCTGCCACAAAAGCATAGTTTGACGCAGTTCTCCTTTGAAAACAGCCAATTAAGCTAGGATTCGCTCACTTGTCGCCGCAATGACACGCTTGCGAGAAAGGCCGATATTTTATGGCGACTTTAGATTAACTTGAAGGATAGGTTTGATTTTGTTGACGGATTTACTCAGATTAGCTTCGACGCTCGCACTGGCCACACTACTGGTTGCCTGCGGCACCGATTCCAGCTCGAGCGGCGATGGCAGCAGCGGTTCCGACAGCGATGGCCCGAGCTTTTCGCTGCGCCTGACCGATGCCGTGTTTGAAGATGCCGCGCGCGTGGATATCACGTTCACCGAGGTGAAGCTGCGGAAAAAGTCTGGCGGCTGGGTCACTATCCCCAGGGGTCAATTCACAACGCAGGACAGGATCGATGTAGCGGCGCTGCAGGGCACCAAAACCGCGGACCTGCTGCAAAAAGTCACCCTCGAACCCGGCGAATATGACGAGCTGCGCCTGATCGTCGATACCGCGACCTTTGCCAACTCGATCGAGCTCAAGGCCGGGGGCGTACACAACCTGAGAATTCCCAGCGGCGGCACTTCGGGGCTCAAGATCAAAGGCGACTTTACCGTATCGAATACCCGCCCCACTGCGCTGATACTCGACGTCGACCTGCGCCAGTCGATCAAGATGGCTGGCCCCAACTACATCATGAACCCGGTGTTACGCCTGGTCAGCGCTGATAACTTCGGCCACATTCGCGGCGAGATCGATCCAGCATTGCTGACCGCGCCCAGCTGTTCGGACCCGATGGTCGACACCTTCAACTCTGTCTACGTTTACAACGGACACAATGTTTCCCCAGACGACATCAACCAGCAGTCGAATAAAAACACCGACCCGATGACCACCGGCAAAATCGCCTACGATACCGCCGCGGCAAAATACATTTACGAGGCCGCCTTCCTGCCTGCCGGCAAGTACACCATCGCGTTTACCTGCAACTCCGACCAGGATGATCTGGACCAGGACGACGATCTGAAATTCTTCGGCATTCAGAACGTCGACGTGCAGCTGAACAACACCACGTTTCTCTAGCCCGCAACCGGTTTATCCGGTCTATACTCACTAAAAAGCCCGCGGAGTGGTGCACGGCTGTATGAACCCGGGAACAAGAATAACTCTATCGATCACCCTGCTAACGCTTTTCAGCGGCAGTTATGCATGGGCGCAGGATTCCTCCGACCAGGAAGAGTTGAACCAGCTCCTGAACCTGCTCGAGCAGCAAACCACGCTCGCTACCAAAACCCGCCTCAACGCCGATTTCGTGCCCGGCATGCTGAGCGTGTTCAATGCCGAGCAACTGCAGCGCCGCGGCTTTCGCACCGTCTGGGAGGCGCTCGGCAGCCTGCCAGGGGTAACCACCAGCATGGACGAGACCGGGATGCGCAGCCTCTCGGTGCGCGGCATCGGCGAACTGTTCGAACCGAGCAAGATCAAGTTGCTGCTCAACGGCGTCGCGGTAAATGCCTCGGCCAGCGCCACCACCGGCACATTGTTAGACACACCGGTGGAGCAAGTAGAGCGCATCGAATTTGTTCGCGGACCCGGTTCGGCGATTCACGGCGAGTTCGCCTACGCGGGCGTGATCAACGTCATTACCCGAAAACAGGGCGAGCAATATTCCGTGGGGCTGGAATCCGATTCAGGCGTGAGTTTCTCAGCGCTCTACAGTTATGACAAGCCGAACAGCGATTTCAAGTCCAGCCTCAGCCTGGCAGCTAACATGACCGACGGTCAGGACATTGTCTCGGGCAGGGACGCTACCACCGGCGGCGACCCGAGCTATGCGCCGGGCCCGATCAATAACAAGCGCGATTTTGTCTCGGCCATTGTCGATCTGAATTTCGGCGACCTGAATGCCCTGTTCCAGTTTCAACAGTCGAACCGTGGCGATCATTTCGGCAGCAACAACCGGCTGCCGCCCGAAGAAAAGCAAACCGTAATTTCCGAGAGCCTGGTGTCGGCCACGCTGAGTAAGCCATTCAGCCTCGGTGAAAGCCTCGCCGGCGAGTGGTCCTTTAGCGGGTTGCAAAATTCTTCGGAAAAGAACGAGTTATTCCTCGGCGTTGCGGAAGCCTTCGGCGGCCTCGGCAACGAAGACGACATATACGCCGACTCCGACCTGGTCGAGCAGCGCCTGGAGGCGAAGGTCAGCCTCGAATATGAAGTCAACGCGCACAAGTTTTTTACCGAACTGTCGATTGCCGATATCGACATCGAAGAATCCGAGCAGTTCATTAACCTCGACCCGGTAACCGAGTTGCCCTCGCCGACCGTCAACGAGTTCGCTGGGCCGGTCAACGAGTCCCAGCAGCGCAGCTCGGTCAGCATCGTGCTGCAGGACGAGTTTCGCATCGACGAACGCCTGACCCTGACCACCGGCCTGCGCTACGACAACTACGAGGACATCGATTCCAACCTGTCGCCGCGAATCGCGCTGGTCTGGCGCCGTAGCGATAACCACATTCTCAAGGCACAGCTCGCGCGTTCGTTTCGGCCGCCGTCGCTGATCGAAACCGGTGGCTCGATCGAGTCTTCCATCGACCCCGAGCTCAACGACACGCTCGAGTTCGGTTATATCTACCATCGCCCGGAGCTGGTGCTGCGTAATACCCTGTATTACACCAGTCTCGACGACCTGATCGTGTTTGTGGACCCCATCGGTTATGAAAATTCGGATTCGTTCGAGCTGCTGGGCTACGAGCTCGAGGTCGAAAAGTCGATCGCGAACCGCTGGGAGCTGGTTGGAGGCCTGTCTTTACAGGATTACGTCGACGAGGAGCTACCGGGCTCCGCGCCCTGGATGCTCAAGCTGGGCACCGAGTTTCGAATGCAGCCCCTGACCAGCCTGCACCTGCAGGTCAACGTCGTCTCCAGCCGCGAGCGCGCGGTGGGCGACTCTCGTTCGGACTTCGAGCAGACCAGCCAGGCCGATTTCTCCCTGCGCCGCCGAAGCTTCCTCGACATCGATGGCCTCAACCTGCGGCTCGGCATCCACAACCTGCTCGACGAAAGGCTGAAGCATCCCGCGCCCGCGGGCAGCTATCCCGGCGACTATCCCTATAGCGACGGCGCCATGTTCTGGGCTCAGATTATCTACCAGCCATGATCACCTTACCCGGCAGGCTACCGTGAAAAGACCGCCAGGCAAAATCATCATGGCGGCGGTCACGCTGCTGCTGTCCCTGGCCTGGCTGCCATCGTCGGCACAGGACGCATTATCACCCCGGATGCAAATTGGCATCAGCATCATGCCGGCGATCCTCGCCGCCAACAAAAGGCTGGCGGACAGCGACACCCAGACACTGCCGATTTATATCGTTTATCGAGACAACCGTCACCTCGCCGAACAGCTCATGCCCGGCCTCGAGAAGATCGGCAAGATCCGGAACCACGCGCTCCAGGTCGAGAGCATTTCGCTAACCGACCTGCTCGCCAGCAAACTGGTTCCGAGCAGCGCGATATTTATAGCCGAACCCATAAACGACGAACTGGGTACCCTGCTCGAATTCGTGCAGCAGCAGCGGGTGTTGCTGTTCTCCCCGTTCGAAGGCGATGTCGAACTTGGCGTGGCGACGGGATTTCGGGTAACCGACAAGGTGCTGCCCATGGTCAACATGACCTCTCTGAAACTATCGAATATACAACTGAAAGCGTTTTTTCTGCGCGTAGCGGTGAAACATGAGCAAGAGTAAAAAAGACATTTTGCGGGGCTTTACCCCGTCGATGGATTACCGGTCGATGTTGCTATTCATCAGCGTCGGGCTGTTTATTGTCGGCCTCACGCTGTGGAACTGGCATGACGATATTCGCCCGCGCCTGATTAACGAAGCCGAGTCCAACGCCCGCATCCTCGCGGCATCGCATGCGCGCGCGATCGAATCGCAGTTTCAGAATATTACCGGTTCTACCGACATCTCGGTAATACACAATTCGATCAACGAAATGCTGTTGATCAACGATCCCAGCACCGGCGAAACCCTGTACCGGGGTATTGCCCTGGAAGTCGACTACGACGTGTTTCCCGCCGCCTACGACATGGTCAACGTCGACGTCGGCGATACCAACTGCGCCGAATGCATCAGGAGTGAAAATCCGATATATATTCACAAGACCGGGGAGCTGGCCGCAATTCTCAAGATTTATGCAAATCCCGTGTTCTATCAGCGCCTGGTGGACGATATTGTCGATAAGCTGGCGCTTATGCTCGGCGGCGTTATCGTCGTGCTGGTGCTCGCCTGGCTGACATCCAACCGCCTGCTATACAACCTGCGCGAGCGTGAAAAAAGCCTGCTGCTCGAAGTTGCCGAACGCAGATCGGTGGAGGATCGCCTGCAGCAGATCGCTACCTACGATCAGCTAACCAACCTGCCCAACCGGCACCTGCTACAGGCCGATTTTACTCGCAAGCTCGAGGAAACGGCGCGCAACGGCAAGATGCTGGCGACGCTGTTTTTCGATATCGATCACTTTAAGCAGATCAACGATATGCACGGTCATGAGGCCGGCGACAGGTTGCTCAAGGAAGCCGCGGGGCGTGTTTCCGACGTCACGCGTAACTACGACCTGCTGGCGCGATTCGGTGGCGATGAATTCGTGATGATCATGTCCAATGTCGAAAACCGCGCGGACGTGATTTACGTCGCTGAGAAAATCATCTCGAGTTTCAATAATGTATTTACATTGCCCGATGCCGAAGTGACGGTCACCACCAGCATCGGCATCAGCGTCTTCCCCGAAGACGGTGACAATCCATCGGAGTTGCTGAAAAACGCGGACCTGGCGATGTATCGCGCCAAGGCCGACGGCCGTAACGGTTACCAGTTCTTCAACGCCGAAATGAATCTCGAGCTGCAGTACTCGCAATGGGTCGAAACCAACCTGCGCGAGGCTCTCAACAACAATGGCCTGGAGCTGCATTATCAGCCACAGGTCAACCTCGATAACGGCAAGGTCGAATCTTGCGAGGCGCTGATTCGCTGGCCGCAGGGTAACGGCGACAACGTCAACCCCGCCGACTTCATCCGTATTGCCGAGCGTAGCTCGCTGATTAACGACATCAGCCACTGGGTGCTGCAGGAAACCTGCCGCCAGATTCACGAATGGACGGACAAGGGATACGAAACGGTAAGAGTCGACATCAACCTGTCGGGCAAGGATTTTGTCGACAAGGGCGTGCTTTACCAATTCCTGCAAATCCTGCGCCGCCAGAATCTGAAACCCCATCAGATAGGGGTCGAGATTACCGAGAACATATTGCTCGAGTCGACCGAGCAGGTGATCAAGGCGTTGACCCTGTTACACAACGCTGGCGTGCATATTTCGATCGACGATTTCGGCACCGGTTTTTCATCGCTGAATTACATCAAGCAGCTGCCGCTTTCTGGCATCAAGATCGACCAGAGCTTCGTGCACGAGGCGCCGAGTAACAAGGATGATCTTGTCATCATCCAGGCGATCACGCTGGTCGGGCATGGCTTTGGCCTCGATGTCGTCGCCGAGGGTGTCGAAACCGAGTGGCATGAATCGCTGTGCAAGGGTGTTGGGTGCAACACGATGCAGGGCGTCTACGTATCCGAACCGTTGCCGGCGAAAGCCTTCGCCAGTAAATTCCTCAAGAAATCCAAAACCTGAGGTCGTTTCGAATCGCCGGAAGTGCTTGGGGACTGGCAACCCGGGCACACTTGCAAGATTCCCGCCGGGCCGCGCAGGCTTACGCGGGAATTACCCTGATAATCGCTTTTTGCGCTGGTGGGGCATTTAGGCTACATTGCAGGTTCCGCGCCAGGCTTAACCAAAACCATGCCCGATTCACACCAGCCCGATAACTACCAGCTCGTCGAAACCATGCTGCAGCAGCCGATGGACAACGGCGACGTGGTCTGTAACCTGTGCCTGTGGCGCTGCCGCCTGCGACACGGGCAGCGCGGCTTTTGCCAGGCGCACGTCAACCGTAACGGCACGCTCTACAATCTTTCTTACGGCATCATCTCGGCGATCGAGGTCGAATCGATTCGCAACAAGCCCGTTTACCACTTCCGGCCAGACAGCCAGATCATGTCGATCGGTTCCTACGGTTGCAATTTCCGCTGCAAGGGTTGCCATAACCTCGAGATATCCTGGGGCGTCGACGCGCTCGACAAGCTCGCCCGCGGGCAATCTACAGACGCCTGGGTCCGGCCCGAGCAAATCGTCGAAACCGCGTTGAAACACGGGGTGGACGGTATCGCCTTCACCTATTCCGAACCCGCGGTCTGGCTCGAGTACGTGCTCGACGTCTCGAAACTGGCTCACGCAGCAGGGCTGTTCACCGTTTACGTGTCGAACAGCTTCGTAACCGATGAAGCGCTCGAGGTCATGGCGCCGCATATCGACGTGCTGTGCTCCGACATCAAGAGCCTGTCGGCCGAGTTTTACCGCGACGTCTGTCCGGTCAGCACGGTGGAGCAGGTTTTAGGTTCAATCAAGAAGGCGGCTGATCTCGGTATCCATGTCGAAACCCGCACCAACGTGATCCCGACCAAAAACGATAACCTCGAAGAACTCGCCTCGATCGCCGAGTGGATACGCGACAACCTCGGTGCCGACAGCCCCTGGCACGTGACCAAATTCTTCCCGGCCTACAAGCTGTCGCACCTGCCGGCGACCGACAATGCCATCATCGACCGGGCCGCCGCCGCAGGACGGGAACTCGGGCTGCAACACGTGTATGCGCACACCGACATCTCCTGCGACTGCGCCACCGAAAACGCGCCGGTATCCGCCTGGCTCGAACTCGACCCCGACGCGCTCAACGAGGTCAACAGGTGCTCGGCCACTTGCTGCGGCGACGAAGGCATACTACTTAAAAAATTCGAACGCGAAGCCGGCCTGCTCGCGAAATAACCAACTCGTCGTTGCGTCTCCCGCACGGGCGAGCACCTTCCGGCACGACCAAGTTTACTGCCATCTCGCGCTTGATCTACCGCTGCCCGATTTCGCTTCCGCGGGACCCCCTGATTGACATCACGCGTAGCGCGCCAGGTATCAATCCTGTAGCGACGCCAGTAGCTTACGCACCGGGGTTGGCAGGCCGTGGTTGGCCAGGTTGACGATCTCGACCCAGGCGTAGTTGTCCGTGTCGGAAATATTCTCCGGCAAGTCTTCGAGTTCGACGATGGCGAGCGATATATCGAGACTGTAATGTGTGAACTGGTGCCGGATCACATTTCCCTGAATGGTTTGCGGCGCCTGCGTCATCGACAGGAAACTCTGCTGCCAGAGCTCGATCGCATGCTCGTCGTCGACTTCCGGCAGCGACCATAGCCCACCCCAGATCCCGCTCGGTGGACGCCGCCATAACAGTATCTGTTCACCGCAGCGATGCAGCAGCATCAGCGTATGCTTGTGCGGTTTGGCACGGACCGGTTTTTTCTGCGGAAATTCCGCCTGGCTGTGGTGGAGGTAGCTCGAGCAAAGTTTCTTTAACGGGCAGGCCTCGCACTTGGGCTTGGACTTGAGGCAAACCATCGAGCCTATATCCATCATCGCCTGGTTGAAGTCCGACACCTGCTTTGCAGGCGTCACCGACTCCGCCAGGTACCATAGCTGCTTCATCGTTTCGCTCTGGCCGTACCAGCCTGGCACCCGAAAGCAGCGCGCCAGCACGCGCTTGACGTTGCCATCGAGAATCGGCCAGCGCTGACCGAAAGCAAAACTCAGAATAGCCCCCGCGGTCGAACGACCGATACCCGGCAGGGCCACTACCGCGTCGAAGGTTTGCGGAAACCGCCCCTGGTGCCGATCACGGACGATGCAGGCCGCCTGGTGCAGGTTACGGGCGCGTGCGTAGTAGCCTAGCCCCTGCCAGTGCTGCAGAACCTCGTCGATGCTGGCGTCGGCGAGTTGCCTGATATTGGGGAAACGCTTGATGAAGTCCTGGTAATAGGGAATGACCGTACTGACCTGGGTTTGCTGCAGCATGATCTCCGACAGCCAGACGCGGTAGGCATCCTGGCCCTGCCAGGGCAGGTCGTGGCGGCCGTAGCGCTGGTGCCAGTTTAAAACCCTGCGTGCGAAACCGGGCGCGTCGGCATCCATTCAGTCGAACAGCTTGTTAAGCTTATCCTCGAGCTTTTTCTTTGCCTCGTCTTTTTTCTGTTCCAGTTTTTTCGAGGACTTCAACGCTTCCTTCTCGGCTTCGAGTTGCTGCCTGAGCTCGTCCTTCTGTGCCTGGATTTCAGCCTTGAGCCTGGCTTTTTCCTCGTCGGCGCGCGCTTTCAGCATTTCATCGAGCAACACGTCGATTTTGGGGTCGGCGAACGGCCCCTTGATACTGACCGGGATGGTAAGCCCCGCGAGCTCGTCGGCCGTCTCGCCCTGCTGACCCTCGACGCTTCCGACCAGCTTGGTGTCGACCTGGTAGTTGACGGTTTCCTTGTTCAGATCCGCGCTACCGCTGCCGCCGGCGCGCAGCAGCGGCGCCTGTAGGTCGAGATCGTCGCTGGAAAATACGCCATTCTTGACGACGCCACTCAGGGTCAGGGAAGAAAAATCGGTTTTTAAATCTTGTTTCGGTGGCGGTTCCCTGCCGCGCAGTTTCGCCCTGGCGCTATCGATCGAATGACGAATATTGAAACCGTTTAGCGCGCCATCGAGAAAAGCGAGTTTCAAACTGCCGTTGCTGTTTCGTTTTAGCTCGCTCAGCCATTCGCCGCTGGTCGTCAGGCTAGCCTCGAGGTCGAGACTGCCGCTGATCTGCTCCTCGCCGCTGAAATCCTTCAGCAGGTCGCCCACCTGCACCGCCTGCAGGGAATTATTGACTCCGTATTTCGGGATGCTGGATTTAACGTCGATCGCAATCGAGGTTTCGACCTTGCCACCATACAGGTTCAGTGTCACCGGTTTCAGTCCAACCAGCCCATCCTGTGCCTTGACCATCACCACGACGTCACTCATGCGCAGATTCTGCGCCTTTATTTGCGCAAAGCTGAGCTTGCCGTCGATATCGAGATCGCGCAGCGTTTGCATCGGCAGCGAGATCTTTACATCTTCGTCGACAGTCGTCGTGTCCTGCTGCGTGGCCTCGGGCCCGGTATCCGCAGGCGGCGTGCCCAGCAGGGCATCGATATCCAGGTCTTGCGACGCCAGGTCGAAGCGCAGCGCGGGCGTGGGTTTGGCGAAATCGCTCAACTGCAGCTCGCCGCCGATTTCAAACTCGTTGAGCGCGACCGCGATTTCGCTGAACGTCAGTTGCTGCTTGTCGATCAGGTATTCGACCTTCGACTTCAAATCGAAGACGATTTCAAGATCGCCGCTAGCGCTGGCGTCGAGATGCAGGGTCATCGGAAAGGGCTTGTTCGGTTCGATTCGCCCGGTGCCGATATCGAGATCGATAATTTCGTATTTTTCGCCTGCTTGCTCGTCGAGCCACAATAGCCTGATGTTTTCGAGGTCGAGCCCGCCGAAAGCGCCCTTGAGCTCAAAATCCGACTTCGCATCGGCCGCGTCCTCCGGCGCTGCCGAGGCGGATTCGCCGCTGGCGGACGACGACGCTTGCAGCAGGTCGTCCCAGTTGGTCACGCCAGCCTTGTTGGTGATCAGGTTGACCTCGAGATCTCGCATGACCAGCTTGTCGATCTCGGGCGCGAGCGTGACCAGAGAAGCCATGTCGACGCTGATACTCACCGCGCTGACCTTGACCATCGGCAGCGCACCGAAGCCTTCGGCATTGGACAGGCTCATGGCCCCCAGTTTCATGCCCAGCGACGGGTAGATCGTCAGGTCGACGTCACCGTGAAACTGCAGCTCACGCCCGGTCTGTTCGCGCACCAGGTCCGATAAATCCTGCTTGTAGGCATTGGCGTCGAAAACCGCAACGAAGATCGCGACCGAGCCAACCAGGAAGGCAATTGCGGCCAACAGGCCGATTACCAGATAACGAAGGATTTTTTTCATTGGAGTTATGCCGCTTTATCCGTTGGCGATAGTCTGAAATAATGCATTGCAATGTGGCACGAAACGGACCTTGATTCAAGATCATGAAAGATAAACTGATGGACCTGGCGGACCGATTGCAGGGAATGCGTCACCAGCATGCCAGCGGCGAGGGCAAATGGGGTCTTTTCGTGACGCCCGTGTTGCTGATTTTGCTGGTACTCGCCCTGGTGGGGATTTACTGGAGCGACGAACCAGAACCGTTCGACATCGAGCAGGCCGCGATCGAGCATGCGCCGGAAACAGAGTCGCGCCTGACTACCGGAAGCTATACCACCAGCACGGTCATTACCTTGATGGAAACCCTGCTGAACAAGCGCGGCGGGTACCTCACCAACGACATCATGCCGCCGTCGATCTGGCTCGATAACATCCCCAACTGGGAGTTCGGCGTGCTGGTGCAGTGCCGTGATATCGCGCGTTCGATGCGAAACGACTTCAGCCGCTCGCAGTCGCAATCGGTGGAGGACGAGGACCTGATCATCACCGAGCCCAAGTTCAACTTCGACAACAATTCCTGGTTCCTGCCGGCTACCGAAAACGTTTACCAGGAGGGTATCGACGCGTTGTACCAATACCTCGGGCGCCTGCAGGACCCGAGCAACCCCAATGCGCAGTTCTACGCGCGCGCCGATAACCTGCGTGAATGGCTGGGGCAGGTCGAAAAGCGCCTCGGCAGCCTGTCGCAACGCCTCAGCGCCAGCGTCGGCCAGGTACGCCTCAATACCGACCTCGCTGGCGACGCGGAAGCGGTGCAATCGACCCAGACCAGTTCACAGCTCGAGGTCAAGACCGCATGGACCGAGATCGACGATATTTTTTACGAGACGCGCGGCGCGGCCTGGGCGCTGATCCATTTGTTCAAGGCGGTCGAAATCGACTTCGAGCCGATCCTGCAGAAAAAGAACGCGTTGATCAGCCTGCGCCAGATTATTCGTGAACTCGAGGGCACCCAGGAAGCCGTCTGGAGCCCGGTGATTCTGAACGGCAGCGGCTTCGGCCTGTTCGCCAACCACTCGTTGGTTATGGCGTCCTACATCTCGCGCGCCAACGCGGCGGTCATCGACCTGCGCAGCCTGTTGTCTCAGGGTTAGGTTAACCCGCCCTTGCCAGGGGCAGACACGGGGAATTACCCGACCTTCCTGGTCACAGCAGCATGACAGGATCCCCGCCGGGCCGAGCAGGCTTGCGCGAGGATGACACCGGTTAGCCGTTATCCCGGAGAAAGCCTAAACGACGCGGTGATAATCTCGAATCGCATTTGAGTGATGCCCGCGAGAGCCTGTGCGGGAATGACGCCATAACGCTTAGCGTTTCCAGTGGCCGGATTTGCCGCCGGATTTTTCGAGCAGGCGGATGTCGCTCATCGTCATGCCGCGGTCCACCGCCTTGCACATGTCGTAAATCGTAAGCAGCGTAACCTGCACGCCGGTAAGCGCCTCCATTTCAACCCCGGTCTGGCCCGTGGTTTCGGCGGTGACGGTGCACTCGATGGCGTTGTTGTCGACATCGATATCGAACTCGACCGCGACGTGGGTTAGCGACAGCGGATGGCACATCGGCACCAGCTCCGCGGTGCGCTTGGTCGCCATGATGCCGGCCACGCGCGCGACCGCGAGCACGTCGCCTTTCTTGTGCCCGCCCTGTTGTATCAGTTGCAGCGTTTCCGGCAGCATGAGAATGCGGCCGCAGGCCACGGCACGGCGGGCGCTCGACGCCTTGTCGGCGATATCGACCATGTGAGCCTCGCCGGCCTGGTTGAAATGCGTCAGTTTACTCATCGCCGGGATTCTATCACTTTAACAGGATGTATAGCTCGCGCTCGCCGCGCTGAACATTCATGATCATACCGTTGCCGTTATTATCGACCAGCGCAAAAACCTCGTCGAAGGTACGGGTCAACTGCTTGTTGATCGAGTAAATAATATCACCAACCCTGAACCCGGCCGCCTCCGCGTTGGAACCGCGCTCGACTTTCATCACCTCGAGATAGTCGATGCGACCACGCTGCAGATGCTGTTCGTGCATTTCGCCGATGGTAGCGCCGGCCAGCTTCGGATGGATCACACCGCCGCCCATCTTGCTGATTTCAATCGGCTTGATCAACACCGGCAGCTCGATTTCGGCGCCGTTGCGATACAGCTTCAAATCGATGGTCTGCCCGATTCGCTGCAGGCCAACCAGGTTGTGCATATCGCGGGTCGACCTGATCGGCTTGCCGTTGGCGGCAACGATGACATCGCCGACCAGCAGCCCCGACTCGTAGGCTGGCGAACCCGATTCGATCTGGGTGACGATAAAACCGCTACTGCGCTTGATACCGAAAGCCTGCGCCAGTTGCGCGGTCAGGTCCTGCCCCTGCGCGCCGAGGCGACCGCGCTTGACTTCGCCGTAATCGATGAGCTGGCGCATGATATCGCGCGCCATGTTAATCGGAATGGCGAAGCCGATGCCAATACTGCCCTGGTTGCCCGCGCCGTAGATCGCGGTATTGATGCCAACCAGTTCGCCGCGCAGGTTGACCAGCGCGCCGCCCGAATTGCCGAGATTGATCGAGGCGTCGGTCTGGATGAAATCCTCGATCGACTCGATGCCGAGCCCCGAACGGCCCAACGCGGAAACGATGCCCGAGGTGACAGTTTGCCCGAGTCCGAAAGGATTGCCGATCGCGACCACGAAATCACCGACGCGCAGCGCGCTGGAATCGGCCATCGGCACCTCGACCAGGCTGTTGCTCGAGACCTGGATCACGGCGACGTCGGTATCGGGATCCCGGCCGATAATCTCGGCCTGCATCTCGCGCCCGTCGGTCAGCGTGACGTTGATTTCATAGGCATCCTTGATGACATGGTAATTGGTCAGGATCAGGCCTTTCTCGGCATCGACGATGACCCCAGAACCGAGGCTCGCGGTTTCCTGCATGCGCTCGATACGGGGCGCCTCGAAAAAACGTCTGAACAGCGGATCGCGCGGCAGCGGAAATTCAACGATACGGCGCGATTTGCCGCGCGTGGCAATATTGACTACTGCCGGGGTGGTACGCTCGAGCATCGGCGCCAGGCTCGGTAGCTGCTGGCCATCGACCGCGGGCGGCAGGGCCGCTGACAGGGACATCGAGAACATCAACAGCAGGCCTGCCAGCAGAATTTTCATCGGGCCGAGTTCAGAACGAGCGGGGGTTGAAGTCGAACTGGGCTTTCATGTCCTGGTAGAACTGTTTCGCCGCGGAGCTATCGGCCGGCGGCGTCTGGATCATGATTTCGACCAACTGGTCACCAGCTTGAGCGCCCGGCATCCCCTTGCCCTTGAGACGCATCTTCTGGCCGGACCGGGTACCGGGCTTGATCTTGAGCTCGACCGAACCCGACAGGGTCGGCACTTTGAGGCTGGCGCCCTCGGCTGCTTCCCAGGGGGTAATCGGCAGGCGCAGAATAACGTCACGACCTTCCAGCCGGAACAGGCGATGCGGCAGGATATTCATTTCCAGGTAAAGATCCCCGGACTCCGCGCCATGGGGAGCAGCCTGCCCCTGCCCGGCAAGGCGGATTTTCTGTCCGCTGGCAACCCCTTGCGGGATGTTTATCTTGAGCTTTTTCATTTCCGGAGAATCCGACGACCTGGAAAACTGGATCGTCTTGCTGCCGCCGTTGAACGCCTCTTCGAGCGTGATATCGAGCTTCAACTGCTGGTCGGCGCCACGCGGACGGCGCGGACCCCTGGCGCCCTGTTGAAACGGCGAAGGGCCACCCTGCTGAAATCCACCGCCGAATATCGACTCGAAGAAATCGCTAAAATCGCCGCCGCTGAAACCACCATCGCTGTAATTGCCGCCCTGGAAGCCACCTCCCTGGAAACCGCCGAAGCCGCCATCGAACTTCTGCCCGTGCTTCCAGTCAGCGCCGAAACGATCATAAGCCTGGCGCTTGTCGTTATCTTTTAGCACCTCGTAGGCTTCGTTGACCTGCTTGAACTTTTCTTCCGCGCCCGACGCCGAGTTGACATCGGGATGGTACTTACGCGCCAGCTGGCGGTAAGCCTTCTTGATGTCGCTCGTGTCAGCGTCCCGGGCAACGCCCAAAATTTGATAATAATCCTGGTATTTCACGTAATCAGCGGCAGATTTCTGTGACTAGTAAATAGGTGTTTTGTAGGGTTTTTTCAAGTAGCCGAAACCTCGTTGTCGGCCGTTTCGGACTCCTCTTCCTCGACCAGCGGTTCGGCCAGCAATTCGAGACTTTCTCCCTGCAAATCGTTATGCATCAGCTCGATCTCCGGGATCGCCTGCGTGACCTTGCTCGACAAATCGGCGAAGCGTTCGACCTTGCCACGCAGTCCCTGGCGTCCGCTCAGGGCCTTGACCGTGTCATTGTAATGATTGCTCGCCGCGCTCAGGGAACCGCCGATCTTCGCCAGGCGCTCGGCGACCTTGCGCACCTGGTTATATATATCCCCCGCCCTGTCACCGAGTTCGCGCGCCTCGCGCGTGCTGCGGTCCATCGACCACAGGTTCGCCACCGTGCGCAGAATCGGAATCAACGTGGTATGCGACACCAGCACGACACCGCGCTCGTAGCCATAGGAAAACAGGTCTTTTTCGTACTTCAGCGCCTCGATATAAGCCGGCTCGATCGGCATGAACATCATCACGAAACTGGGGCTGCGGATACCTGCCAGGTTGGTGTAATCCTTGCTCTGCAGGTCATCGATATGGCGTTTGACTGCCTTGACGTGCTCGTTGAGCGCACGTTCGAGCTGCTCGTCGGTTTCGGCCGCAACCACGCGATCGTAGGCCGCCAGCGACACCTTGCTGTCGATGACGATGTGCTTATCGTCGGGCAGCTTGATCAGGAAGTCTGTTTGCTTGCGCCGACCCTCGGCATCCTGCATCGAGGTTTGCTTCTCGTAGTGATCGTGCTCCATCAGACCGCTGATCTGCAGCGTCTTTTCGAGCTGGGTTTCACCCCAGCTGCCGCGTTTCTGCGAATCGCCCTTGAGCGCCTCGGTCAGGTTCTGCGCGTCGCTGCCGATCTTGAGGCCGACCTCGAGCACCTTCTTGATTTCACCCTCGAGCGCGGCGTTGCCCTTGATCGACTCGCTGTGCACATCGTTGATACGTTTCTGAAAACCCTCGACCTGCTCGCGAAACGGCTTGAGCAAGGCCTCGATCGAATGCTTGTTGGTCTTGTCGAAGGCACGGGTCTTGTCCTCGAGAATCCTGTTGGCGAGATTCTCGAACTCGAGCTTGAGTTGCCGCCGATTAGCCTCGAATTGTTCGATTTTCTGCTCTACCAGTTCACGCTCCTTGGTCAGCTCCATTTGCAGTGACTGGGCGTATTTCTCCGATTCATGCACGGCATCGCGCAACTCGAGCTCGGACTGGCGCGCGACCTCGAGATTCAGTTTTAATTCGCGATTGGCAACCTGGTACTGGCGCAGGCTGTAAAGCAGGCCGATCAGCAGCAGGCCTGCAAGGCCTGCAACGACCAGGATTAAGTCAGCGTTTTCGATCGCATCCATAGCGTCTGGTTTGGCGTTATAACCGGGGCAGTCTAACCGAGTTAGTGGCTCACCGCGAGAGCTTGTTTAAGCCGACAGGCGGCATTGCACATGCTTCCACGGGCCTGATCTCTACCCGTCGTTCGATGCGGTTTGCCACTGCGCCACGCCGCTCCTAACCCGCCGGGTTGAGCGGCAATAATCCCGTTTGCGCAGGCCCGTCATCGCCATGGCCGGGTTCGAGCTGCCGGCACAAGCGCAGCAACTCCGCGCCCTGCCACGGTTCGCGCGCACGGGCGTAGAGGCTGGTGTTAAGGATTTCGACCTGCTGCGTGAACTCGGCACCGAACTCGGCGCAAAGCTGGCGCAGGTTGTGGACGGCGCGTGGCGCCAGCAGCGCCTGCCCCCAGGCGAGCAGCGCCTGCCGGGCGCCGGCAGCATCACCTGCATCACAGGCTCGCTGCAGCTCCCGGCGCGCCTGGCGTAGCGACGGATGCGTTTGCGGCCGCGGCTCGACCCGGGCCCGGCGGCGCGAAGCGAACCACCAGTAAACTGCGCTTGCACCCCAGCCGCAGGCCAGTAACAGGCTCAGCCAGAGCCAGAAAGGATTGGGCTCGATCACCGCCGGCGCGGGGCCAGGCACGGTCTCGGGAACCGGCTCGGGCCCGGATGCGGTCGCCGGCGCGACCGTGGCGGGCCCGACCACCAGTTCGCGCTCCGGAATGGTCGCGATCTCGACTTGCCCGGTTTCAAGATTCCACCACGGCAGGTTTATCTCCGGCACGCGGTAACGGCCCTCGGCGCCCGGGATCAGCGCCACTCTTTGTTCGCGCTTGCCGCGAATGCCGTCGCTCGATCGACTGTTTTCAAGCCCTGGCTGATCGGGGTATTGCTTGACGCCATCGATCGGTGACAGCACCAGTTCCGGTAACTGGGCGGCGGTCAGGCCGTCTGCAATCACGCTCAGGCTGCGAGTAATCGGTTCGCCAGCGACCAGGCCCGCCAGGTCGCCCTGCCAGTCTTCACGCAGTTCGATTTTTTTTGCCGGCAGCCAGTAGGGTTGACTGAAATCCGGCGGTATCGGTTCGATATCGATATATAGCGGTTGCGAGCGCAGGCGACGAATCTCGCCGCCGGTGCGGAACGGATCGAAGTTCGAGTGCGAAGGCAGCCGCACCTCGGCCATCACCGGCGATACTTCCAGGCGCCCGCTCTGCTGTGGAAACAGCGCATAACGCTGTTCCAGCACCAGGTAGGACTTGTCGGCAATACGCGTCTGGTAACGACGCGCGTCACCCAGGGGCTCGACCACGGTATCGAGATTTTCGACCACGATTTTACCGAACTGGTAATCGGAAATATTAACCGCGCTCAGCAGCCGCAAGGTGAGGATCACCTGGCCCTGCACGTAGATTTCGGGCTGGTCGGCCAGCAGTTCCAGCACCAGCTGGTCGTGCGGCACCGACGCCATGCTCGAGGGCTTGACCGTGACCTGGAAGGGCTCGCTGCGCTCCTGGTCGAAGCGAATCGAGGGAATCATGAATTCGCCGATCTGCTTGGCCATTAGCTGCAGGGTATAACGGACACTGCGCCGGTACTCACCATTGATGATACTGATGCTGCTGCTTCGGCTGTTATTGAGAATCATGAAATGCTGTTGCAGGCTGGAAAAATCGGGCTCGCGATCCGGACTCTGGTCCAGCGAAAACACCAGCTGAAAGGACTCGTTCACCTGCACCGGATTACGATCAATGTTGACCTCGACCGCCGCCAACGCCGGCGACACCCAGGCACCGGCCAGCAGCATTGCGCAACACAGGCATAAAATCGATGCCAGCTTCACCATGACTCGAACTCGGTGTCGACGCCGCCGCGCTCGCGGTACTGGTAGAGAAACTTGCGCTGCAACAGCCCGCCCGGGTCATCCGGAATCTTGCGCAACCATTGCTCGGCCGCCTGTTCCGACATTTGCTGGTCGAGCCGGGTCAGCGTATCGGACTCGTCCTCTTCCTGAGCGGCGGACCCGGCCTGCGCGGGCGCCTGACGCGACTCGGCGGTTTCCCCATCGCCCGGTTGGCCCGGTGATGATTCGGGTTCGCCCGCCGCCTGCGATTCCGAATCCCGCGATTCACCCTCCCCGGATGGCTCCTGTTCGCCCTGTTGTTGCTCACCCGGTTGTCCGTTTGCCGGTGGTTGATCTCCCGGCTGCTCGCCCTGCTGAGCCTGCTGTTCTCCCGGCTGCTCGCCCTGCTGTGGCTGCCGTTGCTGCTGCTCGAGTAATTCCTCGATCGCCCGTTTGTTGTAGAGCGCATCTTCATGCCTGGGGTTATCGCGTAACAGCCTGGTATAAGCCTCCAACGCTTCTTCCAGGCGTCCGAGCCGGGCGAGCGCATTACCCCGGTTGTACAACGCATCCTCGCCCTCGAGTTGCTGCCAGGTTTCGAGCGCCGCGCCGTAGTCGCCGGAACGGTAATTCGAAGAGGCTTGCCATTCGGGTCGATCGAACAGTTCGGCCGCGGCCGCGTGCTCGCCCTGGTCGAACAGGCGGCTGGCGCGTTGATCCGGGTTTTGCCATAGCGACTGCCAGTCGAGAGCATGCGCATCCGGCGGTATCACCAGAACACAAAACGGCAGCAACCAGATTAAGCCGCGCCGGAAAGCGAGCGCCGCGAACGGCAGCGCAACCAGCAGCAGCCCGGGACCCAGTTCGCGCCATAAATCGGCGGATCCCTCGGCAAGACGCGCTTCACGCTCATCGACGCCCGACTCCAGCAGGTAGGCGAGCGTATTGATGTCGATATCGTCGGTGCTGATCGTGGCGTAGACACCGCTACCGAGCTGCGCGATACGACGCAGGTTATCTTCCTGCATCCTGGCGATGACGATCGCCCCGTCACGATCCTTGAGAAAGCCGCCGTTTTTCAGCGGCACGGGTCCACCGTCAGGTGTTCCGATCGCGAGCACCGAAAGCCGGTGACCGGGATTCCGGCCCTGCAGGATTTCGACCTGTTCGAGCTCACGCTTGCTGACGCCGTCGCTGACTAACAACACGTCACCACGCGACACGCCGCTATTGTCGAACAGCTCGAAGGCGAGCTCGATTGCGCGGTCGGCACGCGTACCCTGCGCCGGCATGATTTCGGCCTCGAGTACCGGCAACAACGCCATGATGGTATCGACGTCGGTAGTCAACGGGGTCACGGTGAAGGCATCGGCGGCATACACCAGTAATGCCGTCTGTCCTTCCATCCTGAGGTTGAGAATGTCCGTGATCTTGTGGCGCGCCCGCGCCAGACGGCTGGGCCTGATATCGGTAGCATTCATCGAACGGGACAGGTCGAGCGCGATCACCAGCGCCGTCTCCTTGTGGAAAACCGGTTGCGGCAGTTTTTCCCAGGTCGGACCGGCCAGCGCGACAATCGCCAGCAATGCCGCCAGGCTGAAAATCCAGCGCATCCCGCCGCGCCGCTGCTGATTTCCTGAGCTCAGCACAAAAGGCAATAGCCGCTCATCGATAAGCGTGCGCCAACTGCCGCTGTCGTAGCCTGCCCTGAATAACATCCACAGAATCAGAAACAACGGCAACAGCAGCAACAACCAGCCCGGCCGCAGAAAGTGAAACTGCTCGATCACGGCAATCTCCTCAATCGCGGCGCCAACAGCAGTCCCGCGCAGGCCAGCGCCATCCCTAGCGGCCAGGCAAATAGCGCGGTGACCGAGCGCAGGTTTTGCTGGTCGCGCGGAATCGGCTCCAGTTCATCGAGCTGGGCATAAATCTGCTCCAGCTCGGCGCTATCTCGGGCGCGAAAGTAAGCGCCGCCGGTGGCCTGGGCAATCGCGCGCAGCGTCTTTTCATCGAGCTGCGCCGACGGGTTGCTGCGGCGCAAGCCGAACCAGGTGGTTTCGATCTGCTCATCGGCACCGATACCGATGGTATAGATTTTGAGTCCGCGACTGGCGGCGAGCTCGGCCGCCTTGAGCGGGGTCACCTCGCCCGCGGTATTGGCGCCATCGGTCATCAGGATCAGTACGCGGGAATTATCGGACTCGAGATCGAGACGCTTGATGGCGAGCCCGATCGCGTCACCGATCGCGGTGCGCTCGCCGGCGAGACCGATCGCTGATTCGAGCAGCAGGCGATTGACGGTCTGGCTGTCGAAGGTCAACGGGGCTTGCAGGTAAGCCTGGGTGCCGAACAGGATCAACCCCAGCCGGTCGCCACGCCGGCGTTCGATAAACCTGGTCGCGACTCGCTTGGTGGCCGTTAGCCGGTTGACCTGCTCGCCCTCGACCAGGAAATCCGCGGTACGCATGCTGTCGGACAGGTCTACCGCCAGCATCAGGTCACGTCCGCTGACCGGAATCGCGACCGACTCGCCGAGCCATTGCGGCCGGCTCGCGGCCAGCACCAGCAGTATCCAGCCCAGCAGGCTCAGCAACTGGCGCCATCGGCGCGGTTTGAGCACGGCCCGCGGCGTCGTGCCCAGTCGAAAATCGTCCAGCACCGGCACCTGCAAGGCTGCCTGTTGTTGCAGCGTCTGCGTCGGCATGGCGAAATAAACCAGCGCCGGCAACGGCAGTAGCAACAATGCCAGCGGCCATTCAAGCTGAAACATGATCGCTGTCCCGTGGCAGGTTTCGAATCCAGCTTTCGCAGGCCAAAAGCAGGCCCTCGACGTCGCCATCGCAGTTCGCCTGGTAGCGACCGCGCGCCAACAGCTGGCGCTGCTCGGCGCTGAAGGCGTGCCGCGGCGAGAGTTGTTCGAGCTCGGCCAGCCAGTCTTCACCGGTGCTGGCGGCGTGCTTCTCGCGCCCGCGGTAGCTGATCAGGATGCGGCGCAACAGGCCTGCGACCTGGTTGATAGTGGCGCGCGCACTCTGCCCGTCGGTATGGGCCTGGCGGATCAACTCGAACTCGCGTATCGACAGCCGCGACAGCGGCCGGTGCCGGAGCCATCGACGCAGCCATAGCAATGCCGGTAGCAGTAACACTAGCAGCAGCGCCAGCAGCCACCAGCCGGGCGCGGGCGGCCACCACAGGCTGACGTCGGGCAGATGAATATCCCTGAGTTCGAGCTCGGTCATCGGCTTTGCAACCCGAGGCCGGCTTTCAGCGCGACCATCATATCGTCGTCAGTGGCAATATCGATCAGGTACAGCCCGAGTTCCCGGCATAGCCGTTGCAGCGCCTGCAACTGCGTATCGTAACGCTCGCGGTAGCGTTCACGCAGCCGAGCGCTCGAGGTATCGATATCGATACTGTCGAAACCGTCGGTCAGGCGGCAGTAGCCGCCATCGGGCAAGCTGCGTTCGAACGGGTCGAAGGTATGAACCATGACCACGTCATTATGACGCGACAGCTCGACCAGTTGCAGGCGGCAGTCGGCATCGACAAAACGGAAATCGCTGAACAGGATAACCAGGCTTCCCGGGCGTGTTACCTGGCGCAGGCGAATCAGCGCCTTGAGGCCGGTTTTCGGATCCGGCTCGATGCTGTCGTCGCGGTCCCATGCCGGGTGGGCTACCAGTTGCTGGATGAAATTGAGCACCGTTCGCTTGCCGCGCGCCGGGCGAAATTCGCTGTGCTGCTGCTCGGAAAAAACCAGGTAGCCGACACGGTCACCGTGCTGCACGGTGCTCCAGGCCAGCAAGGCGGCGAGTTTCGACGCCAGTACCGACTTGAAGCAGGTCCGGGTGCCGAAAAACATCGGGCGCGACAGGTCGAGCCACAACAGCACCGGGCGCTCGCGTTCCTCGCGATGGACCTTGGTATGGGTGCGCCCGCTGCGCGCGGTGACGCGCCAGTCAATGGCACGAATATCGTCTCCCGGCTGGTAGGGACGCGATTCGTGATACTCCATGCCGCGACCGCGAAAAGCCGACAGGTGGCCGCCCGCCATTTGTGCTTTGACCGTGTTCGACAACAGCGGCAGGCCAAGCGCGTCGCGATTCAGACCAATCAGCGTGGACTGTTTAATCCGGACGATGTCGTCGCCTGTTTCCATGGCCCACCCGTTTACGGTACGGCGACCCGTGCCAGGATTTCATCGATACAGCTATCGGCGGTCCTGCCCTCGGCCTCGGCCTCGAAACTCAGGATGATGCGATGGCGCAGCACGTCGGGCGCGATCAGCTGGATATCTTCCGGCACCACGAAGTCACGGTCGTTTAGCCAGGCGTAGGCACGCGCGCAACGGTCCAGCGCCATGGTCGCACGCGGGCTGGCGCCGTGCTGGATCCAGCCGGCAAGTTCGTCACCGTAGCGGTTTGCGCTGCGCGTGGCGAGCACGATTTCGATGATGTAATCCTCGAGACTTTCTTCGAGGTAAATGTCGAGCACCGCGTCGCGCGCGTCGAGCAGGCTTTGCTGACTGATCGCCGCGGCGGGCGCAGCACGGCTATCGAAACCGGAGCGCGCCTCGTCACGGGTCAACGCGAGGATCGATTTTTCATCCGCACCCGACGGGTAATCGACGCGCACGTGCATCAGGAATCGATCCAGCTGGGCTTCCGGCAGCGGGTAGGTGCCTTCTTGCTCGAGCGGGTTTTGCGTCGCCATGACGAGAAAAATTTTCGGCAACGCGTAAGTCTCGCTGCCAACGGTAATCTGGCGCTCCGCCATGGCCTCGAGCAGCGCCGACTGTACCTTGGCCGGGGCGCGATTGATTTCATCGGCGAGAATCAGGTTGTGGAACAGCGGCCCCCGCTGAAACTTGAAACTGCCGTCCTGCGGTCGGTAAATCTCGGTACCGGTCAGGTCGGCGGGCAGCAGGTCGGGGGTAAACTGCACACGGTGAAAATCACCCTCGATACCCTCGCCGAGCACCTTGATCGCGCGCGTCTTGGCGAGCCCCGGGGCGCCTTCGACCAGTAAATGACCGTCCGCGAGAATCGCGATCAGCAGGCGTTCGATCAATCCCTGCTGACCGATAATCTTGGCGCTAACCGCCTGTTTTAAATTCAATATTTCCTGTTGTGACAAGAATTAACCTCTCAACCGGGTGAAGTTTTTATGAAGCGCGCATCCAGCGCAGATTAGAGTATCAATGCGGGATAAAGTTTACCCGATTCGAGGCTGTTTAAGGAAGCAGATGGCCGGTTTTGATCCAGATGACCGTTTCCTGTTCGACGAAGGGGTAATGTTCGCTGTTATGGGGATAGCGTAACCAGGTGCCGGCCGGGTACTCGCCGTACTCGTCGAACAGGGTGCCGGAGAGTACGAATACTTCTTCGCCGCCGAAATGCTGGTGCTGATCGTAGCGCGCGCCAGCGGGCCACTTGTAGAGGGCAACCATCTCGGTTTCGTAGTAGTAAAGCGGCATCACCCTGACGTCGTTCTCGCCCGGCAGCCAGGCGGTCGAATTGGTATCGATGCGCAGGCTGACGTCGTCGAGCGGATCGAACTGGTCGAGCTTGACCAGCAGCTCGCAACCCTCTGCGCTGAAGGGCGCATGCGAAGAACCGGGCGGGTTACGAATATAGGTGCCGGCGGGATAGTCGCCGTTTTCGTCCGAAAAAACGCCGTCGAGAACGAAGATCTCTTCGCCTTTCGGGTGCGAGTGCGAGGAGAAGTGCGAATTCGCATCGTAACGCACAACGCTGGTGGTGTGCCCATGCTCGGCGGCCTCGCGCGCCAGCGGTTTGCGCCAAACGCCCTGCATCGGGCTGGCCTCCCATTCCATCTCGGAGGTGTTGACTATCACGGTTTTGTCGAACTGCATATTCAGCATGACGGGAAATTTACAAATTCTGTTTTGCCGGTGCAAGCGACAACTTCACATAAATCGAAGAAAGTATAGACCGAAAAAAAGCGATTGTTTCCCAAATTTTTTCCACATCACGGTGATGTCGCGAGGGTCTCGCGTAAACTTCCAACGCGGCTATCGCAAGCGCAGCAGCTTCTTTTTCATCCGGAAAATTTTTTGTTTCCTGGCCGTCGCGAGCGCAGCGAGAGCAAGGCGGAAGTTTACGCGATGGCCCGAGCAGTACAGGCCGGTACGCAAGGGTCTCGCGTAAACTTCCA
>Ga0316201_10000401_pt1 | contig 24040 bp, 16 predicted proteins | sample CS6wburrow_MG_FD_204516 | JGI IMG/M metagenome (GOLD analysis project Ga0316201, IMG submission 204516) | Coastal sediment microbial communities from Delaware Bay, Delaware, United States - CS-6 worm burrow | ecosystem: Environmental > Aquatic > Marine > Coastal > Sediment | place: USA... | reverse complement strand
GTATTCACCAACCGATCCAATAACACCGTCTTCCCGATCCGCCTGGGTGCAATCAGGGCAGTACTCGTTGAACCCATACGTCCTATCGCCTTGACCCAGTGTTCTAATTCCCTCAACAGTTCCACACGATCCGTAAATTCATCCTCGTGTACCATCTCTTCTACAGGCCATATTTTGGTTTCAAGCATTGTTTAATACCTCCTTTTTAAAGGTTTAGCTGTTTCCAATTTAAAAACCATTTTACCTCTGAATGCTTTTATTTTAAGCTTATTTTGTTTTTAGCTATAAAATGATATTGATTTTTAAATCAATAACTTATAAAAAACTTGATAGTAGAGTATTAATCTCACGCAAAGGCGCTTCGGTGCAAAGGTACTCTGTATTTTTAGGCATCTTAACAGCTTTGCGTCAGATTAAAAAAACCTCACAGATTGAAATGAATTTTGGGTTAATCTGTGAGTTCAATGAATCAACGCAACGGTGGCGCATAAATTAAACCGCCTTCTGTCCACAAACGATTTATACTACGCGGAATGTTAAGGCCCTTTTTTCCAAAATAACGGTCATATATCTCACCATAGTTGCCTACCGCCCGAATAACCTGAGCAAGGGCATTAGCTTCCAAACCCAGCTCACTTTGCCCAAATGTGTCTCTCATACCCATGAAACGTTTCACCTCTAAATGGGTACTCGTTCTCATCTCATCAACATTAGCTTGGGTAATGCCTAATTCTTCAGCATTAATCAAACCCATCAGAACCGTTTTGACTAAATCAAGCCATTGTGTATCGCCATGAGGCACAACTGGGGTAAGCGGTTCCTTGGAAACGGTGATTTCAAGAATGGTATGTACGTCTGGATCAATAAAACCATTACGCAATGCCGATAATTGTGATTTATCGCTTGTTATTGCAATACACTTTCCGCCTTCATAACTATTAAAGGTGTCTTCTGTCGAAGAATACGTGATAGGGGTATAAGTCAAGCCACGTTGTTCAAAAATCTCTTTAAGGTTTGACTCTGTCGTCGTCCCGCTAGTGACGCAGATGTTTTCACCATTGAGTTGTTGAAGCTTTGTGATATCACTGTTTGTTGGAACCATGAAACCTTGGCCATCATAGAACATGATCCAGGTGAAATCTCCCCACTGGGCATCGCGTGTCGTCGTCCAAGTTGTTTGTCGAGATAGCATGTCCACACGGCCAGATTGTAAGGCCTCGCCGCGTTCATCTGCGGTAAGTTGTACAAAGTTAATCGCTTCCGGATCATTCAACACTGCCATAGCCACAGCACGGCAAAAGGCAATATCAAAACCGTCATAACGGTTCTTTTCATCACGAAAAGCGAAACCAGCTTGTGAGTCGGCACGCACACCGCAGCTTAACTGGCCTTTTTCTCTAACACGATTGAGGATACTCCTATTGCTGATAGCAGCAGCCTCTAGCTCAAGCAAATTTTTGACAACAAACGTGACTTCAGAGGCTTCAGGCAATCTCTGCATTTCCGCTTGATAAACATTTAATAGCACACCATCAGCAGAAAAGTGTTCAATAACGGGAATATGCAGAATCTGCGTTTTATCATCATAATGGCCCTGTGCAAAGACTGATGTGATGCCTACTAGACACAATACACTTATTGCGGTGAGAGGAGTCAGGATTTTTTTATTCATTGATTGATATTTTATCTCTTAATGGGTGATTGGCCTAAAATAAAAATGCGCTTGTTCAAAAGAAGCGTTTCCAAAATAAGTTGACAGTATACTAGGGTATGACTTGGATCCGCCCATCCTTAGCCGCGCCCGTGCTTTCATCCACTATACCGTTTTCCTTGATATAGGCGATGATTTCATTGCGATAAACCAGGCCTGTGTCATTCTTGGGTAGGGAAGCGATATCAAAACCGATAACGTCATCCGGTAAACCGTGACCGACTTTTTCGCCATGCCAACCTTCACTACCCCGTAAGGCAATGTAGTCACTGAAAGCCACGTTAAAGGTTTTATCCAAGACACTGTCAATTGGCTGGCCCTTTAATGTGATGTCTTGAGCAATAGTGGTTGTGGGATCAGTGTTTAACTTGATACTGTAGCGCAGTGCCTTTGAAAAATGCAGGAAACCACGCGAGATAAAACCTGAAACATTGTCACCTTTCACTTCTTCAGGGCGCACAATGCGTTGCGCGTTGCTCATCACCATCTCTTTTATTTGTTGACCTGTCATGGGTGTCACGATGATCATGTCGGCATAAGGCATGACGCTATACCAATCATTAAAGGTAATCTCGGAATTGGGTTCAACACCGCCATTAACACCTGTCGCATTGAATACTGCGATATCCACTTGCTGACTTTGACCGTCTTTTTCAGGAAAATTCACGCTTTGCGCGACAATCGCGTCATTCATGAAATTGGCCATGACGGTTTCACCAACATAACGATCAGCAATGTTTGGTGCTGTGGAGAGGTTTTCTGAACTCCCCGCGCTGCCAATGACTTCCTGTAATTTGTGATCTAACTTGGCATACAGCGGCTGCATGACTTCCTGCTCGAAGTTCAAATCGAGATCATCGTCATGTTCATAAGTGTTGTAATCAGGCTCATCCGGCCCGACGCGATCATCCCGCTTTTTCAATGGAATCAAACGGGCTGTCAGGTGGGAACGCAAGCTGTCTTTCGTTTGCCACAGTGAGAAAACGGCTTCACCTAAATGACTCCCTTTGGCACCCGCCTCTAGGATAGGCACCGATTTATCAACAACGTTCAAACCTGTTGTATTGATCGGCAGATGCAAATGGCCACCGACAATGACAATGGGTGTATTGGTCATTTTAGCGGCCGCTTCTGCGATTTGAATATCGCCTACATCCAGTGGCACTTCTCCGTTATAACCGACATGAGTCAGGAGGATGATCACATCTGAGAGTTGATCAACATAAGATAACGTGTTTTCCAATGTTTTTAACAGTTCACCCGCATCCAGTTCAGGATCTTCCTTGGTTTTCAGAAGCGTTTCGTGCGGCGTTGTCAAGCCAATAATACCAATTCGCAAGCCTTTTGCTACCCCAATGAGAGCGGGATAATAATGCTCTGGTGTTAAATGTTTAGAACCGAACAAATTGGCTGACAAAACGGGAAATGTGGCATCTTGTCCAATCGCTTTGGCGAGCAAGGCGGTTCCCTTGTCTAGCTCGTGGTTTCCAATAACAGACGCATCCAGGCCGGCACCTGAGAAAGCGGTGTAAGCGGCACTGGTTTGAAAGCTATCCGCACCGAAACCTAACAACTCATCGAAGGGGTTGCCAATATGATCATCCCCGGCCGACATAAATAACACGATTTCGTTATCCGCGGCATTTTGTCTCGCCTCATTGACAATCTTCACCATTTGAGAAAAGCGGTGCGTATCGCCTTTCTTACTATGCACCGATCTTAACTCATGATGCAGATCATTAAAGTGGAAAATACGCAGGGTGATTTCCTCATCCTTTTTAAGCGTGGCTTTAGGGGGAATAACGCCTTCGGCCATTTGATAATCATAAAATTGATCGAGGGAGAAATGAGGAAAATTGCCTTCAAACAAATAAAGCGATTCAAAACTGCCTTTGGGATTGGGTGTGCCCGATTTCAGGGTGACAACATTATTGGTGTCTATGGCTTCGTGGAAAAAATATTGCCAATGAAACCCTTGCAGAGTAGCCGGAGAAAAACCAAGCCCAACAACAAATTTAGTGTTGTCATCGAATGCGAGCGGTACGACGAGTTCAAGCTGCTCATCAAGTGTCGCGCAGGAACCAGGGGCCCAATGACAGGTGCTGATCTCAGAACCCGCTAATCCCCAGAACAAATTGCCCTCATCTGCATCTGTTGGGAAGGCCAGTTCCAATTCAAGACTGAGTTGCAATCCCTCAATGGTGGCACAGGGTATCGTGATGTTCCCAGTCGTGATATCAAGCGTTGGGGTGGGACATAACTGTGCAGACGCGGAGCCAATAGACAACAGCATGGCCGTTGCAATGGTGATAAAATAATGGCGTATCGTCATACGGTATCCTCTCTTTTAGTAAAAAAACTTTATAATGGGTAAGGTTTCACAGGGCAACCACAAGGGATTGCCCCTACATGGCGTGATCTAGGGGGCAATCCGAAGCTTGCCCCCTTTACAAGTCAACACTATATATAATAATAGAATATTTTTCATGATATAGATATTCAGATTAATTATGGCAAAAGGGCAATAACAAAGGTTCGCCCCTACAATTAAATTATTGTTTCTGAACACCTATAGTAAAATGACCTTTATTTATGCAAATAATCGCAGATGAAAATATCCCTTATGTCCGTGAGGCCTTTGGCCATTTGGGGCAAGTGCGTACTGTTATTGGCAGACATTTAAAACGCAAAGATTTGAAACAGGCCGAAATCGTATTAGTACGCTCCGTCACGCAAGTCAATGAAAACTTATTGGCAGACAGTGCGGTGCGCTTTGTTGGCACGGCAACGATTGGTTTAGATCATATTGATTTAGCGTATTTACAAACCAAAAATATCGGTTTTGCCAGCGCACAGGGCAGTAGTGCCATTGCCGTCGCTGAGTATGTCATCAGTGCATTACTGATAACAGCAGAACGTCAAGGTTTTGAATTAAAAGATAAAACGGTGGGCATTATTGGGTGCGGCAATGTGGGTTCTCAGGTATTCAATCAATTGAATGCCTTAGGCGTGAACTGTCTTCTCCATGATCCCCCCCTACAAGAAAACGCGCTTAGAGAGTATGTTGATTTGGATACCGTCTTGTCAGCAGATATTATCACGCTGCATGTGCCGCTTTCCAAAACAGGCCCTTATCCGACTGAGCATTTAGTCAATCACGATTTTCTAGCCCAATTACGAGATGATGTGATTTTGATCAATACATCACGCGGCGCGGTGGTAGATGAAATGGCTTTATTAGAGACACTGGCAGATCGGCCAGAGATGACGGTGATTTTGGACGTGTGGCATAACGAACCTGATATCAATCCCTTATTATTACAACGTGCCGCATTAGGCACGCCCCATATTGCCGGTTATAGTTTAGATGGCAAAGTGCGCGGAACTGAAATGCTTTATAAAGCAGTGTGTGACTATTTTCAGCATTCTCACACTTGGCAAGCTCAGCATGTTCTACCCACGCCACCCTTAACCCATTTATCCTTTTCCAACACGGTTAATGAGCAAGCCGCGCTGCATACCGCCGTTATGGCGTGTTACGATGTACGCCGCGATGATGCCGCTTTACGTCAAATGAATCAAGCACCGAATCCGAGCGCCTATTTTGATCAGTTAAGAAAAGATTATCCGATACGGCGCGAATGGCGTTGTGTTGAGATTGAATTGCCCACAGTAAAAACAGCCTTAGCAGCACAATTGCGGGGTTTAGGCTTTCGCGTTTTAAACTGAGAGTTGGGCAAGGTGGGCAAGCGGGCAAGACGATATGTAGGGGCAAGCCCTTGTGGTTGCCCTGTATTTAAGCCAATCTAAAAATTGTGGGCAACAAAAACCCAAAGCCCACCCTACAAACTTTTCATTTAAAAAGAGGATATGATGAATATGTTACCGACAACCCTAGCACTTGACAATCGGCTCAAAGTGATTCGCGCTAAAGCACCGGGATTAATTATTCCTGTTTCTCGCGCTAAACCTAAAAAAGTCACAGAAGCGGAATATTGGGAAAAATACTATGATGATCCTGATGTGATTTATGAGTGGAATAATGGCTATTTGGAGGAAAAACCGGTGTCTGATCATGAAAACTATGTCATGTATTGGTGGTTTATTGGATTGCTGAGTCATTTTTTGCAGATTAATCCTATCGCAAAAACAACGGGACTCGAAATGGGGTTTCGCTTATCTCATCAATCTCAGATTCGTCGGCCCGATTTGGGCGTGGTACTCAATACTAATCCAGTACCGCTTTATCAAAATGATCACACATATCAAGGTATTTGTGATATGTGCGTAGAAGCCATCTCCGATTCAAAACGAAGCGAAATTGAACGGGATACCAAAACGAAATTTTTGGCCTATCAAGCGGTTGGTGTCAAAGAGTATTATATTTTATATGCGAAAAGAGAACTCATGGCATTTTACAGTCTCAACCAGCAGGGTGTGTATGTGCCCATTAAACCCGTGAAAGGGGATTTGATTCAATCTCAAGTGTTATCGGGTTTTCAATTTAGGATTGAAGATTTGTTTAATCAACCGTCTGCGGAGCAGATGGGCTTAGATCCCGTCTATAACGAATTTGTTATTCCTCAATTGAAGGCGGAAAAAATGGCACGTCAAAAGGCTGAACGGCTTTTTGAGCAAGAGAGACAGCGAGCGGACAAAGAGGCACAGCGAGCGAAGAAAGAGGCACAGCGAGCGAAGAAAGAGGCACAGCGAGCGGACAAAGAGGCACAGCGAGCAGAAAAAGAGGCGCAAAAAGCCCAGGAAGCCGAGGCAGAAGTGGCTCACCTTAAAGCCTTACTCGCCAATCAGGATAATTCACAAGGCTGAAAATGAGTTGAAAACGGATAGAATAACGCCAAATTGAAGAGTCTTATCTCCATTTGATGTCGTGATGGAATGGTTAAGGTGGACAACGTGGTATAGCATTTTCATTTTGCTTGAAAAACATCAATTGTAGGGGCAATCCCTTATGGTTGCCCTGTATTTAACCCAATCGAAAAATTGACAATGGGGGCAACAAAAACCCGTTACCCACCCTACAAACTACATCAAATCAAAACGGCAATTTCAACGTTTTATCTATCGCTAAAAATTGCCGACGAAAGGTTTCTTGAATTTTATCAAGGGCGACTTGATTATCGGCTTCAAAACGAATCACTAAACAAGGTGTCGTATTTGAAGCGCGCACTAATCCCCAAGCGTCTTTAAAAGTCGCTCGTATGCCATCAATGGTAGAAATCTCAGCCTCTTCAAACTTAAAAGTGTTGCGGATGGTCTCCATCAATTTATAATGATCACCGAACTCTTTAAGTTCTAATTTTAATTCCGGTGTATTCACCGCATCTGGCAGCGTCGAAAACACCGCTTCTGGAGAACGACTGTCTTGAGATAAAATTTCTAACAAACGGGCCGCTGTGTATAGCGCATCATCAAAACCATACCAACGTTCTTTGAAGAAAATATGCCCACTCATTTCACCACCCAATAATGCCCCCGTTTCTATCATCTTGGATTTAATGAAAGAATGCCCCGTTTTCCACATCAAGGGTTTCCCACCCTGTTCTTCAATCGCCTTAGCAAGATGCCGAGTGCATTTCACATCGTAAAGAATCTCAGCCCCTGGATGACGCTTTAACAAATCTGTCGCATATAAAATCATTTGCCGATCAGGCCAAATAATACGCCCTTTCGCATCAACCACCCCTAAACGATCACCATCACCATCGAACGCTAAACCTAAATCAGCGCCCTCGCTTTGTACCGTTTTAATCAGATCGGTTAAGTTTTCTGGCATACTGGGATCAGGATGGTGATTAGGAAAATGACCATCCACTTCACAAAATAATTTCACCACTTCGCAGCCTAAGGCGTGCATCAGATGGGGCGCGATAATGCCAGCAACCCCATTTCCACAATCCACCACGACTTTGAAAGGCCGATCCAATTTAATATCTTTATGAATATGCGAAATGTAAGCGTGGTGAATGTCTGTTGTGTGTCGTGAACCCGTGCCACTGATTAAATCACCCGTCTTTATGCGCCTTTCCAAGGCTAGAATCGCTTCCCCTGACAGGGTTTCCCCCCCTAGCATAATTTTTAAGCCATTGTAATTAGGAGGATTATGGCTACCCGTCAACATCACACCACTACCCGTGTTTAAATAATGCGTCGCAAAATACAGCAAAGGCGTAGGCATCATACCGATATCAATCACCTCACGCCCAGCCGCTTGTAGGCCTTCAATCAACGCTTCGATTAATTCGGGGCCTGATAAACGTCCATCACGGGCAACGACAATTTTGGGTTGATTTCGTCTAGCCGCCTCGCTACCTATAGCTTGCCCCACTTGAGTAACGATTTCTGGTGTAAGAGATTCGCCGACAATACCGCGAATATCGTAAGCTCTGAAAATAGACATATTGTTTTTTACCGTCTAGTCGGAGGAATGCAAACTTTAGTTTGCATTCATTAATGGAGAAACAGGGAAAAGCTACAACTGTTCCCTCAGGTAGGCCAACATCTCTTTTGTCTCTTTATTCATAATGTCACGGGATGGAAAAGTCAGTCTATCATTACCAGAAACATACACATGTTCCAAATTGGGTAGCAAACCCAGTTCTTTCGGTAAAGCCGTCAAGAAATTCCAACGCAAATCCAAGACTTTTAACTGAGTGAGTCGCTCAATGGCAAAGGGTATCGTCGTCAGTTGATTACTGCTGAGGTGTAACTCAACCAAATTAGTCAGATTCTCAATGACTGAAAGCGAGGAGATGGTTGAGGCGCTTATAGGATTACCCCCAAAAACATCACCCAGAACCAATATTTTGAGCCCTGTCAATTGACCAATCGTTTTGGGCAAGGCTTTTAATTGGTTGCCACCAATATGGAGATGGGTGAGGTTCGTCAATTGACCAATTTCATCCGGTAGTTCTGGAAGCAAATTGTAGGACAGAATTAAGCTTGTCAAGTGGGTCAATTGGCCAATTTCAGGCGGCACTTTTTTCATGAACTCTTCTGAGAGTTCAAGCTCCGTTGCTTTTGTCTTCGCGTTTTCCTCAATGATTTGAAGCACTTCATCGTATGTCATGGCAGTGGTTTTCTGCACAGGTTCGTTTATCATTATTTTACCTTTTTGTTTAAGAAGTCTGTAGGCTGGGCATTGTAGACTATAAAGGATTTTGGGCGATAACAAAGCTTCGCCCCTACATTCCCTGAATATAGGGGGGGGGGATTATAGGGGCATACCTGCGTCTTTGCCCTTAAAATGGCATTGACAGATAGCCCCTTCCACTGCGGCAATCCGTTGCCCCCATTCAAAATAGCGGTTGATACCTGCTTCAGTACTTAATGGCATCCGTTAAATTCGTGTCTGTCAAATTGGCATCTGTCAAATTGGCTCCCCTCAAATCAGCCCGAGTCAAATCGGCATGTTTCAAATTGGCTCCCGTTAAATCGGCATCGCTCAAATCGGCAGCCGTCAAATCGGCATAACTTAAATTCGCGTCTCTTAATTGCGCCCGATACAAATCGACCCATCTCAAGTCCCCATAACTTAAATCCGCGCCATTTAAATTAGCCTCACTTAAATCGGCCTCACTCATATCTGCCCCTCTCAAATCCGCCTCTCTCAAATCGGCCATTCTGATATCGGCATTTCCTAAATCGCTTCCACTTAAATTGGCACCACTTAAATTGGCTTGAGTCAAAAACGCTTGAAATAAATAAGCACAACTCAGATCTGCGCTATGCAAATTCGCATTTCTCAAATCAGCGCCATTTAAATTCGTTTCACTTAAATCAGTTCCCACCAGTTCACATTCCTTGTATTGATGAATGTTTTGAATTTTTTTAAGATCCATAAAAATAATCCACCTTTGAGAATATCAACAACCCGGTATCATTATCAATACGAGAGGTATTATTAATACATTATGGCAGACTTGATGCGGTGTCTTATATTGAGAGTACAACGGATTGGGATTATCGCAAAATGATCGCCCTTTTAATTAAAATGTCATCCCCTTTTATAAAAAAATTGTGGGAGAAGTTAATTTTTCTTCGAGCCTTAAATTTAAATGCAAGCTAGGCATCAAAAAGCCGCACATAATTAAAGGTAAATATAAAAATTAATAGGACAGCAATGCCGATTTCTGAATGGCTTACATAAGATGTGAAAATGAAGTCTGTAAATTATAATAATTAAAATTCATAGCGTTATAGACTTCGCTATCTTGAAAAAGGTGAAAATGAAATCAGTCAAATATTCAGATGAACAATCCGTTTATTTAGCAAAGCTTCGCTTCCCAAATCCGTTGTACTCTCAGTCTATTTTCAGTTTTCAAAAGTTATCAGTATTTATTGAACTTGGGCGTAGGCATTTTCAAGTCAGAGGCATAAACGATGCGCCAGTTATGACTGCAAAGAGAGGAATGAGGGGTGTAGGTAACTCGCATCTTGACAAACAAATGAGCATGACAACACATTATGAATGATTGTGAATAGTCACTTTTTACGGCCAGCCCAAGTCTATTTTATAGGATTACCTAAAAATGGCAATGAATTTATTTTTTATGTTATTAATCAATAATTTAATGCCGTTTTTAAATCACCATTTGATCAGTGAAAATAAAACCGCATTTTTCAAAATTATGAATTAAATTCAATTTATTAAGTGCAAATAGTCAATATTATTAATTGCCATTTTTAGGTATTATAATAAATAAATGAATTTAGCCTATCGCTAAAGCAATAGGCTAAAAGCTTAAGTTTTCTAAAGGAAACGATTAATTAAGGGTAATCGTTAAAAAGAGCTTAAAAAGCGCGTTGCCAAGACTGACTCGTGAATGCCTAAAAATCGCAAGCGTTGGAGGCTAAGAGCGTAAAGCGATTAAGATACCGCATCCAAGAGTACAAAACCCAGATGATGGTACGCTTGCCATTTCGCTAGATATCTAAATTGTCCAGATATCGATTTAAAATAGCAATGCGTGAGAGCGTGAGGCGCTCAAGGCAATCATGTCGATCATACTCATAAGCCGCACTGCTGTGATCGTTCCCAGGATAACGTAGGGTTTGCGCTTTCATATCAGCAGTGGCAAAGTCACAATAGGCATCTCGGTATTGTTCCCATAAATCCTGTGTTGTCTTAAGAGTGCGTTTTTGTTTCCAGTTCAAGCTATCTGCTACATAACCGTAAGTCTGATCAAGTTCTTTTTTGACACTCTCGTAAGCATTCACCGCACAACTCTTCATTTTTTGGATGTCATAGTGTTCTTCACATTCAATGCCAGCTTGAACAGTTGAACTGCTCAAAGCCAATAACAATGCGAGAGTAATTGGGTAAATGGGTTTTCTTAGCATAGTTTCTCACTTGCGGGTAGGGTAAGATGGAGTACGACATATCTTGTAAATGATTATGATAATGTATTTTTAAAGCATGTCAATTTTTTGAGGGTGTCGCTAAGGCAACTTTTAAATAATAATATACCCGTTTACGACCTTTCAATTATCCCAAGGTGTTTTATTTATTTTTTGGAGTGGCCTAAAACGACGACTACAAACCTATATCATATAATATGCTTGAACAAATTGGGAGTGTTATCAATTAGATTTGGTATTAATGGATATTATGATGCCAGAAATGGACGGTTATGAAGCGATGCAAAAAATACGAGAACAACCACGTTTCCGTAAACTACCCATTATCGCCTGATTTCGTTGATGCGAGTAGAGACGCACGGCCGTGCGTCTCTACCGGCCGTGCGTCTCTACCGGCCGTGCGTCTCTACCGGCCGTGCGTCTCTACCGGCCGTGCGTCTCTACCGGCCGTGCGTCTCTACCGGCCGTGCGTCTCTACCTGCCCTGCGTCTCTACATCTGTTGAAAAAAATTATTGATGTTTTCCACGCAAAACGACGAACCATCCTACCCCTAATAACTCAACAAGGAAATTTTATGACACGTATTAGTTTTTTCCATTCTCTGCGAGGAAAATTGCTATTACTCTTTTTAGCAGTCTCACTGATTCCGCTCGTCACAGTAAGCATACTGACTTACACTCAAGCACGCAATGCCTTAAAAAATGAAGTGATTAATAAACTGATTGCTGTGCGTGATATTAAAGCGCACCGCATCGAAAACTATTTTAATACTCGCCTTAATGATGTCAAAATGCTTTCTCAAAACCCGTTTACTTTGGCAGCTATACGGGCCTTTGAGGAGGCTATCCATACTGATATGAAACGCTTAGGGCAAGATGAAGTGGCTGTTATGAATAAACACTATCGCACCTTGTATCAAAGCAAACCTAAGCTCGTGAATGCGAATGATGGTAGCGCCTATAGTGCTGCCCATGCACAGTATCACGCTATGCTCAAAGCCTATCAAGAAATCTATGGGTATTATGATATCTTCTTGGTAGAACCCCATGCTGGGAATATTGTCTATAGCGTGGTGAAAGAAGATGATTTTGGCAGTTCTCTTTTGAATGGGCCTTATGCCGATACAAACCTGGGGCATATTTTAAAAAAAGTGCTGCTTGCAAATCGTGATTTAACTCATTTTGAAGATTTTGCTGATTACCCACCCTCTAAAGAGCCCGCTTCGTTTGTCGCTTCCCCTATTTTTGATGAAGCGAAACTGATAGGTGTCTTGATCTTTCAAATACCTACCGAGCAAATTGATGACATTATGCAAGAACGTTCGGGCTTAGGACAGACGGGCGAAACGATCTTGATCAGTTCTGATGACTTTCTATTGCGTTCAAATTCGCGTTTTTTCCAAAAAACAACGCTTTTCAAACAGAAGGTTTACACTGAGGCCACTCGTGCGTCGGCTACCGGTGAAACGGGTGTCAAAATGATTATTGATTATCGCGGAGAGCCTACTATTATTGCTCATACTCCATTAGATATTCTCGATGTCAAGTGGTCGCTCAATGCTAAGGTTGATCAAGCAGAAGCTTTTGCTGCGGCACAAACAATGCTGTTCTGGTTGTTTATTTTCATCAGTATTGCTGTTGTGTTCGTAGTCGGAACCGCTTTATTTTTCAGTCATTCCATAGCCAAACCGATATTGAACCTGACTGATATTGCGCTCCGATTAGCCAACGGTGACCTGAATCTAAAAGTCAATGTGAAGAATCAAGACGAGATCGGTGTGATGGCGCAAGCTTTTCAAAAAATGGTCGTTAATCTACGATTGGTCATTCAAGATATTGTCCACGTTTCTCAAGGATTCGCTCAAGGTGATTTGCGTGTGATGCCAAAACAAACAGCGTATCAAGGCGAATTTGTTCAGATTAAAAATGCCCTAGAGACGACTTTATCCGATATTAGAAAAGTGATTCAAGATATTGTCCAAATGGCCCAAGAATTAGCGGAAGGCAGTTTGCATTTTACCCCTCAGGCTGAATATCAAGGCGACTTCATTCAAATTAGAAAAGCTTTAGAAAAGGCTTTTTCTGGTAGACAGCTGGTGATTGAAGACATTGTCCGCGTTTCGCAGGGATTAGCAGAAGGTAATTTGCACATCACGCCTCTAGCAGAATATCGGGGAGCCTTTGTCCAAATCCAAAATGCACAAAAAAGGGCTTTATCTAACTTGTTGCGGGTTATTGAGGATATCGTTCAAGTTGCCGATAAATTAGCAGAAGGCAGCTTGGATATCAGAGCAGAAGCAGAATATCAAGGGGACTTTTTGAGAATTAAACAGGCCCTTGAAATGGCATCTACCAAGTTAGCCGATGCGATGCTCAAGAATAAGCAACAAGATTGGCTTAAAACGGGACAGACTCAATTGAATGAAAGAATGCGTGGAGAGCAGGAACCCATCCCCTTAATCCAAAATCTTCTCAATTACCTGGCAGATTACCTGAATATTCAAGTGGGCGTGTTTTTTTTAGTCGAAGCGGATCGCTTGAAATTGGTGAGTAGTTATGCTTATAAACAGCGCAAGCGTAATGACAACGAATTTAAATTGGGTGAAGGCTTGGTTGGGCAAGCCGCCTTAGAGAAAAAAAGCTTACTTTTTAGCCAAGTGCCTGAAGAACATATCAATTTGTCTATCCATTCGGGTTTAGGGACATCCTTACCGCACGATATTTTTGTATTACCCCTGATTTATGAAAAGCAAGTTTTAGGCATCTTAGAATTAGCCGTCGCTCGTCATTTTACAAAGCTAGAAATAGAATTTATTGAGCAAATTGCCGACCATGTTGCTATCAGTTTTAAATCTGCCCAATCTCGTCTGCGTATGCAATCTCTTCTCGAAGACTCTCAGCAACTGACAGAAACCCTACAGGAGCAACAACAAGAACTCTGTGACAGTGAAGAACGTATGCGTAATCTGATTGACACCGTCATTGATGGCATTATTACGATTGATGAACAGGGGATTATCGAATCGGTCAACCCCGCAGCCGAGAACATGTTTGATTATATGTGGTCTGAGCTGGTAGGACAGAATGTCAAGCTGCTGATGCCAGAACCGGATCGCAGTCACCATGAACAGTACATGCATAACTATTTAACGACCAGTCAGGCCAAAATTATTGGCAATATACGTGAGGTGCTTGGCCAGCGCCAAGATGGAACGAAATTCCCGATTGAAATCTCTATCGCTGAAGTAAAAAGGGGTAAAGATCGCCTGTTTACCAGCATTATTCGAGATATTACCGCTAGGAAAGAAGCTGAAGAGGCCTTACAAACACAACAAGAAGAACTACGGGCAACGAATGAAGAACTACAAAGTCAATCTGAGGAATTGCAAGCCCAACAGGAAGAACTGCGCCAAACGAATGAGGAACTTGAAGAACGCAGCAACGAGTTAGAGCGGCAACGAGATGAAATTAGTCAAAAGAATTTATTGCTAGAAAAACACCAAATTGAGAGAGAAAATGCGCATGCGACACTTGAGAAAAAAGCGAAGGAATTAGAACTTGCCAATCAATATAAGTCAGAATTTTTGGCTAATATGTCCCATGAATTGCGAACACCTTTAAACAGTCTGCTGATACTCGCTCATTTGTTAACGGAGAACAAAGAGGAGAATTTAACGGAAAAACAAGTAGAATATGTGCAGACAATTCATGCTGCGGGCTCGGATTTATTGAAACTGATCAACGAAGTACTGGATTTGTCCAAGGTAGAAGCGGGAAAAATTGAAATCTGTTTTGAAGAAGTTGCGCTGTCTGAATTAGTGGCTGATATGAGGCATAAATTTCAGCCCTTAGCGTTAAAAAAAGAAGTGGCTTTCAATATAACGCTTGCCGATGAGTTATCACCTGTGTTACACACCGACGGGCACAGGCTTCAACAAATTATGAATAACTTGTTATCTAATGCATTCAAGTTTACGGATAAAGGTGAAATCAAGTTCGATATCAGGCATTCTGATTATCAATTGAGCGGCACCACAGCAGATGAACAGAAAGTCGGTACGGTTGAGCCTCAAACGGTTTTAGCATTCAGTGTCACAGATACGGGTATTGGTATTCCCAAAGAAAAACAAGAACTTATATTTGAGGCTTTCCAACAAGTCGATGGTAGCACCAGTCGGCATTATGGTGGCACGGGGCTAGGTTTATCTATTTCCCGTCGGTTGGCAGGATTGCTTAAAGGAGAACTTCAGTTAGAGAGTGAATCGGGTCAAGGCAGTACTTTCACGCTTTATTTGCCAGACGTTCAAGAGTGTCAGGAGTCAATAAACAAGCGTCAGGCCTCAGGCCTTGAGAAGAATTCTGGCCTACTGGAGGGCTCTGACATCTTGAGTACGGACGAACAGACGCCTCAAACTTTGGCCTTTTCCCAAACGGATGAAGATCAAACTGTTCTACCCCCTACGGAAACGAGCCCAGCTTCGGCAATAGAAGAGATCATAGACGACAGAGCGACAATCCAAACTGAAGATCGCTCCCTTTTGATTATTGATGATGATCGCAAATTTTCTATCATCCTGATGGAACTGGCACAAGAAAAACAGTTCAAGTGCATTATTGCTGAAGATGGCAAAACCAGCTTACAGATGGCTGAACAATATAAACCCAATGCCATTATTTTGGATGTGGGATTACCGCAATTGGATGGTTGGAGTGTCATGGAAAGACTTAAAGATAATCCTGAAACGCGGCATATTCCCGTTCATTTTATCTCAGCCTCTGAGTTAAGTTTGGAGGCTAAAAAAATGGGCGCAATTGGCTACCTATTAAAACCGGTCAGTATGGATGATCTGGGCGAAGCCTTTAAAAAGATAGAACGATTTGTTGCTAACAAGCTCAAAAACGTGTTAATGGTTGTTGACAATGAACAACGGCGACGGAAAATTCAAGGCCTGGTTGGGGAAGAAGAAGTTAACTTGACCATTGCGACGAAGCAGGTTGATGCCAGTCAGTCTATGCACACAGCCTCCTTTGATTGTATTATCATAGATGTCGATGTTGAACAACGTACTGGCATTCAATTCCTGAAACGGCTACAAAAAGAGAATTTATCTCAAATTCCCGTGATTCTCTATGCCGAACGCGATTTGACAGCAGAAGAGGAAAAGATATTACAAGCCAGTGAAGCGATTATCCCAATCAAAGCAGTGAAATCACCGGAACGTTTATTAGACGAAGCCACCTTATTTCTCCATCAAGTAGAAGCAAAATTACCCGTCGATAAACGGAAAATGCTGCGGATTGTACATGATAAAGAGGCCATCTTGAAATATAAAAAGGTACTCATTGTCGATGATGATATCCGCAATACTTTCGCCTTGATGACCACTTTAGAGAAAAAAGATATGGAAGTTGTGGTTGGAGAAACGGGTGAAGAAGCCCTAGCACAGTTAGACGAACATCCTGACACAGCGATTGTTTTAATGGATATTATGATGCCAAAACTGGATGGTTATGACACCATGCGACAAATTAGAGAACAAAAACGCTTTCGTAAATTGCCGATTATTGCCTTAACCGCGAAAGCCATGAAGGGTGATAAAGCGAAATGTATTGAGGCGGGTGCCAATGATTATTTATCGAAGCCTGTGGATACTGATAAACTGCTTTCACTGATGCGGGTGTGGCTTTATCAATGAAGCGTTCTTATTGAGTATTTAATTTCGCGATTGAAATCGTTCTAAACGCTAAAGACGCTAAAGACAGAGCTAAAGAAATCGAAGCGCCTCTTGCGTCTCTTGCGTCTCTTGCGTTATAAATAACATTGACTACATTTAATATAAAAATCAAATTGATCGGGTACATAAACCACTGATAACATCACACTGATAATTGAGAATTAAAATGAACTTTTTTAACAATCTGAAAGTGGGTAAAAAGATTATTACGGGTTACCTTGCTATATTGGTTTTAATGATGGGCATGGTGGCCATGCTGGTTTTTAGTCTGAACAATTTGACAAAAGACTTTACCTTTTTGGTTGAACACGATCTGCCTGTATTGGCTAATGCTCACCAATTGGCTAAGCTGCTTGTCGATATGGAAACTGGGAAACGGGGTTTTCTGATTACCGGTAAAGATGAATTTCTTGAGCCTTTTCAAAATGGTATGGCGCAATTTAATACGCTGCTTGATACCGAGAAAAAACTGGTTAGCGATAATCCGGCCCAAGTGGCGATATTGGAAAAAATAGAACGTCTCCACAATGAGTGGATTCAGGTAGCCGCTAAGCCGGCAATTGCTAAACGACGCGAAGCGAATCAGGCCACCGTCAGTGCAGAATCTCTACAAGAAATGCTCAAGACAGGCCTAGGTAAGGGTATTTTAGATGAATTGCGCGGCGTGTTGGATAAAATGGAAGTCAGCACCAAGCAAAACGATCTTGAAAGCATTATTCTCATACTTAAAATAGCTAAAGATATGCTTGACCAAGAAACGGGACAACGTGGCTTTCTCATCACAGGTGAAGACCGTTTTCTTGAACCTTACCACAATGGGCAAGCCCAATTGGCTAAAAATATCAAGGCTTTACGCACCAGGCTGGTAGATGATTCGGAGCAGATCGCGTTGTTAAAGCAAGTTGAATCGTTAGCCCTCAAATGGATAGAAAAGGCTGCTAAGCCAGAAATCAATGCGCGACTAGAAATGAAGGCTAATCCTGTAACAATGGCCGACGTGTCGGTCATGATTCAAGCGAGTACTGGTAAGGCACTTCTCGATCAGATGCGTACTGAATTTGATACCTTTATTAAAACCGAAAATGAGTTGAATACGCAGCGATCCGATGAGGCGAAACAAGATGTTTTCCTAGCACGTACTCTAAGCTTGGGTTTAACATTAGGCAGTCTCCTCATTGGTTTACTATTGGGTATTTCTATCTCGCGTAGTATTACTCGTCCATTGGGCAAATTGACTGATATGGGTAACAAAATGCTGGCTGGAGACATGAAGCAAATAGCTGACATTCAAACTCATAACGATATCAATCAAATCACGAGTCGTCAAGACGAAATGGGAGATATCGGGCGAACTTATGATGCTTTAGCGCGTTATTTTAGAACGGTGATTGAAGATATTGTCCAAATTTCTCAAGGCTTAGCGAAAGGTAATCTACGTGTCAGGCCACAGGCAGAATACAAAGGCGATTTTGTTCAAATCAAACAGGCCTTAGAAACCGCCTTGTTGAATTTGCGGTTAGTGACTGAGGATATTGTTCAAGTGTCGCAGGGATTAGCGGCTGGCAATCTGCGCGTTAAGCCCACAGCAGAATATGGTGGCGATTTTGTCCGAATAAAACAAGCTTTGGAAACGGCTACATCCGATTTATCGCAAGTGATTGAAGACATTGTACAAGTTTCTCAAGGATTAGCAGAGGCGGGTCAAAATGTGACGGCGAAGGCAGAATATCGAGGCGATTTTATTCAAATTAAAAATGCCTTAGAAATGGCGGCCGCTAAATTAGCAGAAGCAACCGCTCTAAATGCCATTCAAAATTGGTTAAAAACCGGGCAAACGCAGTTAAATGAAAAAATTCGCGGTGAGCAAGCCGTCATGACACTGGCAAAGAATATCATTACTTTCCTCACCACTTATTTAGAAGCGCAGGTTGGCGTATTTTATTTGCTTGAAGAAGAGGAACGCGCCAAGGGCTTCGCGCAGGGAAAGGAGGAAATGAGTGATCGTGTTCGCTTAAAACTGGTTGCCAGTTATGCTTACACACAACGCAAAGGGATGACGAATGAATTTCAAATAGGTGAAGGATTAATAGGACAAGCCGCCTTAGAAAAACAACGCATTATTGTAAACGAAGTGCCAGAAGATTATATTCATATCCAATCGGGTTTAGGGGAAGCCGTTCCTCAAAACCTCATTGTGATACCCTTTATATATGAAAATACGGTCAAAGGGGTTATTGAAATCGGTTCATTCCATGCCATAACGGAAATTCAATTAGAATTTCTAGATCAAGTGATGCCCAATATTGGGATAGCCGTGAATACGGCCGATTCTCGTACCAAAATGCAAGCCTTGCTCGATCAGTGAACAATAGCAGCCAACAGTTTTCCACTCAAAAGAACAGCAATGGGGCAAGGAATTGGCCCTACGTGCCACCTCATGATGCAATACGACTTGATGGGCCTAAGTAGGTACACATAAGTCTTTTAAGATTTTTATCTGCGGAAATCTGTTGTATTATTGATCATCATTAAGTACAACGAAACTTCGTTCAGCGTAGCTAATGACGGGGATAAGCGAATTAATCTTGGGATAAATGAGAATAGGCAGCTTGATTAGACTCTATTTAATAAACCATATTCGTTTATCCCCGTAATTAGCTGTACTATTGATTTTTGTTATACTATTGACTGTGGTTAAGTACAACGAAACTTCGTTCAGCGTAGCTAATGACGGGGATAAGCGAATTAATCTTGGGATAATGAAATTTGAACATTGAAAAATCATTGATCTGCGTGGCACAAAATCAATGACTTAGCTTCTGAGAGAACACGAACTTCATCATAAATTGACCGCGTTATTTCTTTACAGACGCAAAGTCTTTCAGCGTTTTAACTAAATTAGACTCACCAGTCGTGCCCGTGCCTGGGGCGACGATTTCTCGCAGGGTTTCAGCTAAATTAGACAGGATAGTCGTGTTAATGCCCGGTGCGACTGAGTCTTTCAGACTTTTGGGTAAATTGCTTTGTTCTTGCGCCATCACGGCCATAGAAAACACATAACAAATAACGAATAAGATGCTGAGATAGGATTTAAGCGTATTCATGATATCGGTTCCTTTTATTAAAAATTAAGCCTACCACCACTTGCGTAGCGAGTGCGTATGATGACATGCTTACGCTTGACTTATCTTATCTCAACAAAGACCTATTACCCACAGAAACTATACCAAAGATATTTTCGGCCTTATCAATGATTAAAAGTCATTTGACTTTGTTTATCCCCTAACTTGACTTGTCTTTAACAAAAACTGCCCTAACCCATGAACAAATTTCAAGATTTATTGCTAAAATGGATGGCTACCAAAAAAGCCAGAGTGGAGCCAACGGCAAATGCAATAGGGATATCTCCTCTAACGCTTAAAAATTGGCGAACGGGTAAACATAAGCCCAATTCCCCTAAACGTGTGATCGCCTGTGCTAACTATCTGCGACTCTCAAGAGAACAAACCCATGAACTTTTAAAAGCAGCAGGATTTAAACCTGAAGAAGATGCCTTTATTAAAGATATCTTTTTAGAACTGCCACGTCATCGCGTCATGTTGTTATTAACTCAAGCAAATTGGAGTGAACCGCCTTATGAGGACATTTCTAAAGGCTTATTAGATGGTGCAAAAAGCAAATACGGTGAAAACAAGATTTTACATATCAAACCCCCAGCTAATTTGGAGGAAAATACCAATACTTATTTTTCGATATTGGGAGAACAATGTCAATTCGGTATATCATCCGATGCGAGTAGCTTTGAGTACGCCCTTGAAAAGCGTTTAGAAAAGGAAAAACAATTATTTTTATTAGTCACTCGCTTTGAACAGGGGGCCAATGCACCACGCGAACAATTAGCGCGTATCATACGCAGTGCCACGACTACCGCGCCGCATTTTCATGTTATCTTGTGTGGAGGGGAAAAATTGGCAGATTTAAAATATCAAAATGGTGCGATGTCTTTATTAAATCATGCGGAAGTGAAATCTTGCCCCGAACTGAGTCGCTCAGAAGTTTACATGTTGTCTCAGCGTCATTTTGGAAATGCGTCATTATATTTTTTAGATGATACTTTAGCGGATAACTTTTTAGATATCAGTGGTGGCGTACCAAAATTATTGACTGAATGCTTTAAATTAAAACAACAACGCCCTGATTTACCTTTAAACAGCTACCCTGACAGATTAAGCCAATATCAGTATGTTTATGGCTTGTTCACGCCACTGATTCAAGAGCCCTCCAACAGACAAAAAGTCTGCCAGTGGGTACAAAAAGAAGAAGTTGGCAAAGCCGAACCTTATATTCAAGACAATGTCTTGCGCCAGTTGTATTGGAAAAATTTGTTAATCGAACGTGAAATCAATAACGAAAAGCGCCTGTTTTGGCGCTGCGAAGCCATGCGGAAAGCAGGAAATCAGATTTGTTGCCCTGAAAACAACCCAGCTTCCCCTTCAACTAATGGGACTTCTCTATAACAATGCTGAGTTTTTCGCAATTACTTGACAAATATATACGCGAAAGCGGACTGAGTAATAGTCTGTTAGCCTGGAAAATAGGCGTATCGCGAATAACGGTATCTCGTTGGCGAAATGAAGAAGTCAAAAATCCTAACTGCAAATCTGTTCTTAAAATCGCAGAACTCTTGAAATTAAATCAAGTAGAACAGGATGAATTACTCTCAGCCGCTGGGTGTCAGTCTGCAAACTTAGTTTCTCAATCCTTTATGAGGAAGACATCCGAAAATCGTCCGATCCCAGGTATACCCATTTATCATTCCAGCCAATTTTTTGGACGAGTCGAGGCCTTAAAAAGAATTCGCCATGCTTGGCAAAATCCTTCTGTATTACAACATCTTGCCATCATTGGTGAAAGACGCAGTGGCAAAACGTCGCTTTTAAAGTACCTACAGTATATTAGTCAAACCCCAGCGACAGAACGGCGTCCTGATCAACCCCAAGGATGGGATAGCTGGTTGCCCCATGATTTTCAATTTGTTTTCGTGGATTTTCACTTGGCAGCCTTATGTCAAGTAGAACGTTTATTAGAAAACATTTTAAAACAACTGAATTTTGAAGTACCCGATCCCTGTGATTTGATTAATTTCTCAACGATACTTGATACGCAGTTAGATAAACCGACTGTGATTTTAATGGATGAAATTGAATCGGCATTAGAATCGCCTAGCTTAGATGCTCAATTTTGGCATAATTTGCGATATTATGCAGGCAACGGCAAATTAGGTTTTGTCGTGACGGCTCATAAACCACTTGACACATTAGTCAAAGACTATGGAAAAGAGTCCCCCTTTTTCTATCTATTTAGTTCTCTGTTTCTAGGGCCTTTGACAGAAAATGAAGCACAAAAATTAATCAATAGTTTTTCTTTCCCCTTGACAGCGAAAGATATTGATTGGATTTTACAAGAAAGTGGTTGTCACCCTGCATTGCTACAACTCTTTTGCGATGAACTGTTGTTTTTTTCAGAAGAAAACGCTTCAAAAATAGATAAACTGCTTCCAGAAAAAAAAGGCTCAAACACTGCTTCAAAGTACTTATTTAGTTTGCCAACAGTAGGCAGACCAGCATTGAGTCAAATTTTGCAATGGCAATATAGCATTAATGCGGCCTTAAAAGATAATGATGTGCCTAAAAGCGGGTTAGAAGAGGCAGAAAACTTTTTATACCGATCAAATTCAGAACGCTGTGAGGTATTAGCCAAAAAACTTGGGGCAACGGAAATACCTGTTTTTAACCTTGATGTGTTTAAATCACAGCTACAAAACCGTTTTCAAACTCATCAAGATATCTTTAAACTGCATTTAAATGACAATCTGTTAATTAATTTAAGCGACTGCTTTTTATATTTTCCTCCCAATAATTTATCCCTTCAAGAACTTGAAATGCGCTCGCAACAAGGTGAAATGGCCTTTCAAGTCACAATCGTCATCAGTTTGAACTCTGAACAACAAACAGCACTGCGTCCATGCGGCGAAAACCCTTCAACACAATGCGTCGTGCCTAATAGTCAAGAATTAACCCAGTTATTGCTGGCACCTGATCCCATAAAAATTTTTGCCACCTTACTGGCAAACCAACTTAAAATCACCCAGATTTCGCCCTATCAAGTCAGCGAGGGAGTCAATAAAGACATCACCTTTTTTGGACGCTTCCAAATTTTGGCCCATATCATGAATCGAGAACCGGCCAATTATTTGCTCATGGGAGGGCGACAAATTGGTAAATCCAGTATACTCAAACACATAGATCGACGTTATCAAAATAATCCTAAAATAGATTGTCATTATTTAGTGTTATCTGGGGCGAGTCTGCAAGTCAAATTAGCCAAAGCCTTCGGTTTACCTTTCAAAACCGATTTAGAAACACTACTTGAAGCATTAGGGAATGTGCCAAAGGGACAATACCGTTTAATCTTAATTGATGAAGCAGACTTATTTGTGCAGGCAGAAATGAAAAACGGTTATCCCACCTTAAGCTATTTTCGTAGCCTCAGTGAAGAAGGCCGTTGTTATTTTATCTTTGCCGGGTTTTGGGATTTATATGAAGCCGCCCTATTAGATTATCATTCCCCAATCAAAAACTTTGGTGATCCCATCATTATTGGAGCCTTAGAAGCAGAAGCCTGTCAGCAATTAGCCACTCAACCCATGGAAATGTTAGGCATTCACTATGCAGACAAGCACTTAGTTGAAGAGATTTTAATCAAAACCGGACAACGCGCTAATTTAATTGCGATTGTCTGCGATGAAATGCTCAAAAATTTAGATAAACAACAACGTCAATTAAATCAACCAGATGTCACTCGTGCTTTGCACAGTCAGGCCGTACAAGGTGCATTAGTCGGTTGGCGACGATTAAGCAGTGATGAAGACGCAGCCCGTTTAGATCGAATTATCGTTTGTGCCACCATCACACAAGGCGAATTTAGCTTAACTGATGTCATGACAGTGCTTGATCAACATCATTATGTTTATAGCACTGAACAACTGAATCAATCACTAGCGCGTCTCGAATTAGCCTTTATTATTCAACGTCACAATCTGTGTTATAATTATTCCGTTCCATTATTTCAAGAAATCTTGCGAGAGCAAGATATCAAAGCCTTATTAACACAAGAGTTCAAAACAACACCGCAATGATCGCTGATCACTGATCAC
>Ga0316201_10000400_pt1 | contig 24040 bp, 25 predicted proteins | sample CS6wburrow_MG_FD_204516 | JGI IMG/M metagenome (GOLD analysis project Ga0316201, IMG submission 204516) | Coastal sediment microbial communities from Delaware Bay, Delaware, United States - CS-6 worm burrow | ecosystem: Environmental > Aquatic > Marine > Coastal > Sediment | place: USA... | reverse complement strand
GCGTGGACTACCAGGGTATCTAATCCTGTTCGCTACCCACGCTTTCGTACCTCAGCGTCAGTATTGATCCAGGGGGCCGCCTTCGCCACTGGTATTCCTCCTGATATCTACGCATTTCACCGCTACACCAGGAATTCTACCCCCCTCTATCATACTCTAGCCTACCAGTATCAAATGCAGTTCCCAGGTTAAGCCCGGGGCTTTCACATCTGACTTAGTAAACCGCCTACGCACGCTTTACGCCCAGTAATTCCGATTAACGCTTGCACCCTCCGTATTACCGCGGCTGCTGGCACGGAGTTAGCCGGTGCTTCTTGTATCGATAACGTCAAGACTTAAGGGTATTAGCCTTAAGCTTTTCTTCACGATTGAAAGTGCTTTACAACCCTCGGGCCTTCTTCACACACGCGGTATTGCTGCATCAGGCTTGCGCCCATTGTGCAATATTCCCCACTGCTGCCTCCCGTAGGAGTCTGGGCCGTGTCTCAGTCCCAGTGTGGCTGATCTTCCTCTCAGAACAGCTATGGATCGTTGCCTTGGTAGGCCATTACCCCACCAACAAGCTAATCCAACGCGGGCTCATCTACTAGTGCCAGGTCCGAAGATCCCCAGCTTTCCCCCGTAGGGCGTATGCGGTATTAATCCGGATTTCTCCGGGCTATCCCCCGCTAGTAGGCAGATTCCCACGCGTTACTCACCCGTCCGCCACTCGTCAGCCGGAAGCAAGCTTCCGCTGTTACCGTTCGACTTGCATGTGTTAAGCATACCGCCAGCGTTCAATCTGAGCCATGATCAAACTCTTCAGTTTAATACTCAAAATAAATTACAGGTTACTCACCTTGAGCAAGTAAGAAACCTGTTGCCAGCCTGAATCCGGATAAACCGAAAACTTCTGACTAGTTTCTTGATCTCGCCAACGCAAGCACCCACACAAACTATCTGATCCAATTTGTAAAAGAACAACGACCCGTAAATAGTGCGGGCCGCAGAAGCGGAATTATAACAGCAATTAATTTTGCTGCGCAAGTCTTTTGCATAAATTATTTGTTTACACAAACTGCATAAGACTGCCCTTTCGCGGAGCGCGATACTACAGCAATTTTCATCAAAGTGCGCGCTTTTTTTCAGATTTTTTTATTTATTTTCACGGCCGTTCTGTTAAGTCTTGAATAACATCAAATAATCGTGGAATTATATTTCTGCCAGTTTGCTAGTCTGTTGTCATAACACAACTCCAAGAACTAAATGATGAACAAGCTTTCTACTCAAACCAGCCCGTATTTACTCCAGCACGCAGACAACCCGGTCGACTGGATGCCCTGGGGTGAAGAAGCGCTGCAGGCAGCCCGCGAACAGGACAAGCCGATTTTATTATCCATCGGTTATTCGGCCTGTCACTGGTGCCATGTTATGGCGCACGAGTCCTTCGAAGATAGCGATACAGCGGACGTGATGAACCGCCTGTTCATCAATATCAAGGTTGACCGTGAAGAACGCCCCGATCTGGACAAGATCTACCAGGGCGCACATTCGATGCTGACTAACCGCCCGGGCGGCTGGCCTTTGACCATGTTCCTCACACCGCAAGACCATATGCCGATCTTTGCCGGCACCTATTTCCCAAAAACACCGAGACATGGCCTGCCCGCCTTCAGCCAGCTACTGGAAAATATCGCACATGCCTATGCAACTAGAAAGCATGATATACAGAAACAGAGTGATTCATTAAACGACGCCTTCAAACGTATTGCCTCCCAGCACAGCACGCCTGCACAGCACCTGGGATCCATGCCGCTCGATATTGCGCGTAACCAGATCGAACAGCAGTTCGACAGCCGCTTCGGCGGTTATAGCAGCGCGCCCAAGTTCCCGCACCCCGCAATCATTCAGCGCGCACTGAAACACTGGGCGCGAACCAACGAAACGGGAAACCCTGACACACGCATTCTGCACACCGCACTGTTCTCACTTGAACGCATGTCTTCGGGGGGGCTGTTCGACCATCTCGGCGGCGGATTCTGCCGCTATTCCACCGACGAACAGTGGATGATTCCGCATTTCGAAAAAATGCTCTATGACAACGGGCCATTGTTGTGGCTCAACACACAGGCCTGGTGTATCAGCGGCGATGTAAACTATAAAGATGCCGCCACAGAAACTGCAGACTGGGTAATTCGAGAAATGCAGTCGGACCAGGGCGGCTATTTCTCAGCGCTGGACGCCGACTCTGAAGGCGAGGAAGGTAAGTTCTACACCTGGAGCCCTGAAACCGTGGCTTCTCATCTAGACGACAGCGAATATGAACTGCTGGCCCAGCGCTACGGACTGGACAGGCCCGCCAACTTTGAGGGCTCATGGCACTTTCATGCCTATCGATCCTATAAAGAGCTGGCCAATACATTTGGCCGTAGCGATGCTGATATTCGCGATCAGCTGCAAACCGCGCGGAAAAAACTTTTTCAAGTACGTGAACGACGTATTCGTCCCGGCCTTGATGACAAAATCCTGACCTCGTGGAATGGGCTAATGATCCGTGGCATGGCTTATGCCGGCCGTCAACTCGACAAGCCCGCGTACACAGAATCCGCTGCCAGGGCCGCCGACTGTATCCACGACAATCTCTGGCACAACAAGCGCTTGCTGGCAACCGCAAAGGACGGCCACGCCCACCTCAACGCCTACCTGGACGACTATGCCTTCGTCATCAGCGGCCTGCTCGAACTGCTGCAGTCGAAATGGAACAGCAAGTGGCTGCTGTGGGCCCAGCAGCTGGCTGACGTGCTCATCGAGCAGTTCGAAGACAAAAACAGCGGCGGCTTCTTTTTCACCAGCCATGACCACGAACAACTGATTCAGCGCAGCAAGAGCTACGGCGATGATGCAACCCCCTCGGGTAACGGCATTGCTGCCGAAAGCCTGCTCCTGCTTGGTTATCTACTCGCCGAGCCGAGATACATCGACGCTGCCGAGCGCTGCCTGAAAGCCGCGTGGAACAGCATCAACCAGGCCGCCATCTCGCATTGCAGCCTGCTTGAAGCACTCGATGCCCATCTCGCCCCGCCACAGATCGTTATTCTGCGTGGTCCCGCTGAAGAGCTGGACGACTGGCTGCAACCCACCATTGGCAGCTACACACCCCATAGCTACGTATTCGCGATACCGGCAGACAGTGAGTTACCGCAGTCACTCGCAGAAAAATCAGCCTCCGACACAACACTGGCCTACATTTGCGAAGGCATGCAATGCTCACCACCGATCAGCTCCAGCAATGAATGGAACGCGCTGATAGACGACAGCAAAGCCACCCTGGAGCCCCATCCATCAGTGCCTGCAGCGTAGATTCTGGATTACTTTACATTTTTTTATGTGACTGGTCGGATAACCGGCAATATAAGAAATTGGCCATTTATATGACGAAACGACTTGCATATTTGGCATATATGGGAGTATGGTAGTACCTCTGAAATGTAAATAGTCAGAAGACTGCCTTATTTTAATCCGAGGAAAATATTATGTCAGATACACGCAAACTGACCATTATTGCTACCAAGGGAACTCTGGACTGGGCATATCCTCCGTTCATCCTCGGCAGTACAGCCGCTGCCCTTGGTATGGAAGTTTCTATCTTCTTTACCTTTTATGGATTGAACCTGCTGCTCAAAGACACCAGCGTTCTCAAGGTAACACCAATGGCCAACCCGGCTATGCCAATGAAAATGCCTTTTGGTCCAAAAGGACTGCAGAAAATCGATTGGGGTCCAAAAATCCCTAACGTACTGTGGAATATACCTTTCATGGACAGCATTGCTACAACACTGATGAAGAAAACCATCAGCAATTGTGGCGTTGCGTCGATCAACGAACTACGCGAACTGTGCCAGGAAGCCGAAGTCAAGTTCCTTGCCTGCCAGATGACGGTAGAGCTGTTCGGTCATGATCCAAAAGGATTCATCGAAGGTTGCGACTTTGTAGGCGCTGCCACCTACTTCGAAGAATCATCAGACGCTGATCAGTCTCTGTTTATCTAAATAGAGCGCCAGGTGATCATTTAAAAGCCGCTCATCGAGCGGCTTTTTTATGCGTCTATTCTCTTAAAGCTATAAGTCCACAGATGAACGCAGATAAACACGGATATTAAAATGTTATTTGTCCGCAAAAAACGCAAAGGACGCTAACAATACTAAACCCTCTAGCCCGGATATTGCATGAAGGATTCGGATTTTAGGGGCAAGTTGGCTATGCAGGTTGGACGAAGGCCCGCGGATTCATAGCTATAGCTATGGATCAAGGGGGATCGTTCAAGATGCGACGCCAACTTGCTCGTAAAACCGAATAGGACAAACTGTAACCGAGCAATACCCCATTGATTCGAGCGTATCTGATCTAAACATCGACTAATATGCAACAGTGCATGTCCGCCTTCGTGCAACATCCGGGCTAGTTATGTTTTTGTTTTAATTTGCGTTTTTTGCGGACCATTACTTTTATATAATTTGCCAATGAATCATGACTCCTGAGCCCGAAAGAGTCACAACATAAAAATGTCCGTGTTTATCTGCGTTCATCTGTGGACAACAATCTTTTCGCTTTTTGCCAGTAGGCTTCGAGTTCTGCGACACTGCAATCGTCCATCAGCCTGTCTTCGTCCGACAGCAGCTGTTCCATCACTTTAAACCGCTCTATGAACTTCAGATTGGAATCACGCAATGCCTGTTCGGGATTCACATCCAGATGACGTGACAGGTTCACACAGGCGAACAGGATATCGCCCAGCTCGTCTGCGATCCTGTCATGATTATTTTCCTGGTCGATTTCGGCCTTGAGCTCTGCTATTTCTTCCTGCAGCTTGTTGAATACTGGCGTAATCTCATCCCAGTCGAAGCCATGATGCGCGGCTCGTTTCTGCAGCTTTGCAGACCAGCGCAAGGCAGGCATGGTCGATGCCACACCATCCAGCAAGCTTTTGTGTACATGCTGTTTTTGCTGACGCTCATTTTTTTTATGCTGCTCCCAGGCACGATGTAATTCTTCATGGCTTCCGGCCACTTCATCGCCGAACACATGCGGGTGGCGGCGAACCAGCTTTTCACTGATCGCTTTTGCAACATCATCAAAATCGAAGTCGCCCTGCTCTTCCGCCATGCGCGCATGGAACACAACCTGAAACAGCAAGTCTCCCAGCTCGTCCTTGAGATCATGCATATCCGCGCGTTCGATGGCATCGGCAACTTCATACGCTTCTTCAATGGTATAGGCGGAAATAGTCTTGAATGTCTGCTCGATATCCCACGGACACCCATTCTCAGGATCACGCAACGCAGCCATGATATCGAGCAAGGTATCGATTTGTTTTGATTTGTCTGACACGCCTCATCCCCACAAAAAAAGGCGAGTCGCCCCGCCTTTTTGTTGCTTTCAAATCATTAACATCAGAACGCAAAGCGCACGCCGATGTGCGCATTGTCATCCAATTTATATTTCGAGCCTGTATCCAGCTCGACTTCCAGCACCCTGTAGCCGATATAGGCACGCGCACTCGGTGTCACTTCAAGCTCAAGTGCGAAGCGGTACTCTATAAGGCCATCAAAATCTGAGAAACTGGTCACGCTCGGCGCCCAGAAACCTTCAGCCAGAATAGCGATGGGTGTGCTCGATGGAAATACATAGCGCAGATGACCACCCACCGCGATGGCACCACCGCTCGGGTCACTGGTATTCGGATTAGTCGTTCCCAGGTCCAGCCGCCCCCCATAGGCTTTACCACCTACACCAAAATGCAGTGCGCGCACGTCACCCGTGCCGCTGCCGGAAACTACGATGGAGCCATTTACCAGGAAATCATCATTTTCATTGATGAAAAGACCTATGCCAATATCAGCGCCACCGTAGCCAAAGGTGGCATTTTGTGTCAGGAATGTTACTTCTGCTGTTTCACTGCTGAGTTTAAGATCGAGCCCGGCGGAAAGAACGCTTGATGCCGGGAGTAAGGCCGCAATAGTTAACAATGCTTGTCTAAGCATATTTTGTTTTTACCTCTTTTTTTGCTTGGCGGAACCGGGATCTAAAAGTCCCTTTTGTGAACGAATGATAGCAGCTCAAACACAAATGTGCTTCATCCTTGAAACATCCACTCGGTTCTCGCGTGTGCTAAAGTAGACCCCATTTCACAGTTTCAGTTCATCTATCCCTGATATGAAGCACAATTCCATATGCATACTTGGCGGAACAGGTTTTGTCGGTAAATATATAGCCAGTCAGCTGTCATCCAGTGGCAAACATGTTCGAATCCTGACCAGAAACCGCAACAACCACCGTGACCTGCTGGTACTTCCAAACGTGGAACTGATCGAAGCGGACGTGTTTGATACTGCTCAGCTGGAAACACACATTAAAGGCATGGATGCGATCATGAACCTGATCGGTATACTGAACGAAAAACAGCACAATGGTGACGGCTTCCGCAAGGTGCACGTTGATCTGCCAAAAAGCATCCTCGGAGCATGCCTTAAATTACATATTCCCCGACTAATACATATGAGTGCACTCAATGCGGACGCCAACCTGGGGGCAAGCTTTTATCTTCGAACCAAAGGTGAGGGTGAGAACGCATTACACACATTTTCGAGCGAGCGCCTGGCTGTAACCAGCTTCAGACCATCAGTGATATTCGGCCCCGGTGACAGCTTTCTCAACCGCTTTGCGATATTGCTGAAAGTGACACCCTTTGCTTTTCCGCTGGCCTGTGCGAATGCGCGCTTTGCACCGGTTTATGTGGGCGATGTCGCTGATCGATTTGTTGCGGCACTGGATGACAAGTCCACCTACGGTAAACATTTTAATTTATGCGGCCCCAAAGAATATTCGCTGCAACAGCTGCTCGAGTACACTGCCACAACGCTTGGCTTGAAAAAGAAGGTCATTGGACTGCCTGATTTCATTAGTAAAATACAGGCATACACACTGGAATGGTTTCCAGGAAAACCGTTCTCGATTGATAACTACAAGTCACTGAAAATCGACAGCATCTGTCGCCAGGGCGAACATGAGCCCACATCGCTGGATATGATCGTGCCGTCTTATCTGGGAAACGACAACAGGCAAAACGAGTATGACGCACTACGCAAAATTGCACGCCGGCTTTGAGTACCTTGTCTGATAAAAAACTGGTTATCCGCTGTCTGCAAAAGATTTTGCCAGCAGCGTCTGTTTTATACGAAGCGGAAGATCTCAGGCCCTATGAATGCGATGGCCTGTCTGCGTACCAGCAGGTGCCGATGGCTGTGGTATTGCCGGAAACAATAAAGCAGATCGAAGACGTACTGATCTTTTGCAGTAATCAAAAAATACCCGTGGTAGCACGCGGTGCGGGCACAGGACTATCAGGCGGTGCGTTGCCACTCGAAAACGGCGTCCTCATGAGCCTGGCAAAATTCAACCGCATACTGAATATCGATACTGATAACCGTACCGCACGTATCCAGCCCGGTGTTCGCAACCTGGCGATTTCCGAGGCCGCCAGCAGCTATGGGCTCTACTACGCGCCTGACCCCTCATCCCAAATTGCCTGCTCCATAGGCGGCAACGTGGCGGAAAATGCAGGCGGTGTACACTGCCTCAAATACGGTCTCACCGTACACAACATCCTCAAGCTTGAAGTCATCACCATGCAGGGTGAGCACCTGAGCATCGGCAGCGACGCCCTCGACAGTCCCGGCTATGATCTACTCGCACTGATGACGGGGTCCGAGGGCCTGCTGGGTGTGATTACCGAGATCACCGTGAAACTCCTGCCCAAACCGGAAGCCGCCAACGTGATTCTGGCAGCCTTCGATGATGTCGCCACAGCGGGTCAGGCAGTGAGCAATATTATTGCTGATGGTATTTTGCCTGCGGGACTCGAGCTGATGGATAATGCAGCCATTCGCGCGGCAGATGATTTTGTTAATGCCGGTTACCCGCGCGATGCAGCCGCAATATTGCTCTGTGAAATTGATGGCACCAGGGCCGAGGTCTCAGACCAGCTGGAAAGCGCACAACAGGTACTGCGCAGCTCGGGTGCAACAGAAATTCGGGTGGCCGAGGACGAGCAGCAACGGGCAAAATTCTGGGCCGGGCGCAAAGCTGCATTCCCAGCAGTGGGTCGTTTGTCACCCGACTACTACTGCATGGACGGCACCATTCCACGCTACCAGATCGCCAATGTGCTAACACGCATCAGTGAACTGTCGAATGAATACCAGCTGCCCATCGTCAACGTGTTCCATGCCGGTGATGGCAACCTGCACCCGCTGATTCTTTATGATGCCAATATCGAAGGCGAGCTCGAAAGAACCGAAGAGCTGGGCGGCAGGATACTGGAAATATGCGTCGAAGCCGGTGGCACTATTACCGGTGAGCACGGTGTTGGCATGGAAAAAATCAACCAGATGTGTATACAGTTCAATGACAGGGAATTGCTGCAGTTCCACGCGATCAAGCATGCCTTCGATCCTGAGGAACTGCTCAATCCCGGAAAGGCCATCCCGACATTGCACCGTTGTGCCGAGTTTGGTGCCATGCACGTTCATCATGGCCAGTTGCCGCACCCCGAGCTGGAGCGTTTCTAGCGCTCCAGCTCGAATGAAAAATGAATAATGAAAAATGATCTGAGTGACGATCTGGTAACACAGGTAGTGCGGGCATACACGGAGAATACGCCATTGGTCATCACTGCCGGTGGCTCGAAAGCTTTCTACGGCAATGCCGTCGAAGGATCAGCACTGGATGTCACATCGCACACGGGTATCATCGAATACCAGCCAAGCGAACTGGTTATTACTGCGCACAGCGGCACCCCCCTGGTTGAGCTGGAGGATGCACTGAAACAAAACAACCAGCAGCTTGCATTCGAACCACCTCGGCACACCGATCATGCAACCATTGGCGGTGCCATAGCCTGTGGACTATCGGGCCCTGCCAGACCATTCCAGGGTGCCGCCAGGGATTTTGTGCTGGGCGCAAAAATCATTAATGGCAAGGGCGAGCTGATGCAGTTCGGTGGCCAGGTGATGAAAAACGTAGCCGGCTACGACCTGTCCAGGTTAATGGTCGGAGCGCAGGGAACCCTCGGTGTGCTGCTCGAACTATCCCTCAAGGTCCTGCCTAAAGCAGAGGCTGAAACCACACTGGTATTTGACAGCGATGCGGTTGAAGCTCATAAAATGCTGCGTGGATGGCTAAGCGATGGCCATCCGGTAACCGCGAGCTGCCATTTCCAGGGTGTGCTATCGGTACGTCTGGGCAGCACTGAAAACAGCATCAGGGAAGCACACAAAAAAATGGGCGGTGAGCTTGCCAGCAATGATTTATGGCCACAGCTTCGCCATCAGTCACACCCCTGTTTTCAACAGGATAATTTATGGCGACTCTCGCTGCCTCCTGCGGCGGCGATTCACAATGAAGACAATCAGCTGATCGAATGGGGCGGCGCACTGCGCTGGAAGGTTTCAAATAACGATTTGTTTGAACAGGCACAGCGCCTTGGCGGCCATGCTACACGCTACGATATGAAATCGAGCGCTGGGAAATCAGGCTCTGCGAAGACTGATTCATCGGATCAAATTTTCCAACCACTACAAGCAGGGATGCTGGCCATTCACAAGCGCATCAAGCATGCGCTCGATCCCAATAACATTCTGAACCCAGCCAGGTTGTATGAAGAGTTGTGAAGACCTCGATCACCCCCACAAATCTCGAAACACATCATGGAAAAGAGGCAAATCGCATCCTGCGTAATTGCGTGCACTGCGGCTTCTGCAATGCAACCTGCCCAACCTACCAGCTTACCGGCGATGAACTCGATGGGCCCCGCGGCCGCATCTACCTGATCAAACAGGTACTCGAAGGCAAGCAGCCTGGCAGGCATACGCAAACACATCTCGATCGCTGCCTGACCTGCAGAAACTGCGAATCAACCTGCCCTTCAGGCGTTGACTACGGCCAGCTCGTGGACATAGGACGCAAGCTGGTCTCAGAACAGGCCAGGCGCACACTGACTGATAGATTCAAACGCTTTATCCTGCGCAAACTGTTTCTGACTAAAACTTTATTCACTACAGCCATTGCTGCCGGGCAATTAAGCAGGCCTATGCTGCCTTCAGCGATAAAACAAAAGCTGCCGGCAAAACCGAAGCGACTGCTGCAATGGCCCGAGGGTGAACACGAACGAAAGATAATCCTGCTGCAAGGATGCGTCCAGCCAGCCTTGCAGCCCAATATTGATCGGGCTGCAGCCATCGTGCTTGACCGTCTTGGAATTCAAACACTGCGCATTCCTCAAAACACTTGCTGTGGCGGCATAAGTCATCACCTCGATGCCTTCGATGAAGCCCGTGCTTATATCAAAAACAATATTGATAGCTGGTGGCCCTATATCGAAAACAACCAGGTCGAAGCTGTCATCTCGACCGCCAGCGGCTGCGGTGTAACCATCGCTGAATATGGACACATACTGGCAGACGATGACGAATACAATCTCAAGGCAGCAAGGGTCAGTGAGTTGAGCAAAGACCTGAGTGAAATCGTTGCAGCAGAATCCTTGCCCTCATCCAAAACAAATGCAGCGCTGACCAAAGTTGCTTTCCATCCACCCTGTACGTTACAGCATGGCCAGCAGGTACGCGGAAAAGTTGAGTCCATACTCGAAGCCTCGGGCAGTCAGCTGGTCGCTTTCCAGGAGTCACATCTCTGCTGCGGCTCTGCAGGCACTTACTCCATCCTGCAGAAAACCATGGCTGAGAAGCTGCGCGACAGGAAACTGCACAATATTCAAGCCGAAAAACCCGATGTGATCGCGACCGCGAATATCGGTTGCCATTTACACCTGCAGAGTGGAACCCAAATCCCTGTCAAGCACTGGGTTGAATTGCTGGTCTGACATCGCTGCGTTAACCCGCAATCTCTCTGTACGTAGTCGAAACCGGACTTTCATGGCAGAATAGCCGCCTATTTTTTCAACCAGAACAGATTATCGACCATGAGCATCACCTCTTTTAATCCTCCCGTACGCACATTAATGGGTCCCGGCCCATCTGATGTCCACCCACGCGTCACCGGTGCGATGGCGCGCCCCACGATCGGTCACCTCGATCCGGCCTTTGTCGGCATGATGGATGAAGTCAAGCAGATGCTGCAACATGCCTTCAAGACCGAAAACCAGCTGACCATTCCGGTGTCTGCGCCCGGCTCCGCCGGCATGGAAACCACTTTCCAAAACCTGCTGGAACCCGGTGAAAAGGCCATCGTCTGCCAGAATGGCGTTTTCGGCGGCCGTATGAAAGAAGTTGTCGAACGCTGCGGCGGCACGCCGATCATGGTTGAAGACGAATGGGGCAAGCCGGTCGATCCGCAGAAAGCGGAAGATGCGCTGAAGGCAAACCCGGACGCGAAACTGCTCGCATTCGTCCACGCCGAAACATCTACCGGCGCACGTTCCGATGCCGATATCCTGTGCAAGCTTGCTCACGACCACGATGCGCTGGCGCTGGTCGATGCGGTAACATCGCTTGGCGGATCTGAACTCAAGGTCGATGAATGGGGTATCGATGCGATCTACTCCGGCACGCAGAAGTGCCTGTCCTGTACACCCGGCATTTCACCGGTCAGCTTCAGCGACCGCTCCGTCGAGGTGATCACCACCCGCAAAACCAAGGTACAGAGCTGGTTCCTCGATACCAACCTGGTGATGGGTTACTGGGGCCCGAACGCAAAACGTGCTTACCACCACACTGCCCCGGTCAATGCACTGTACGCGCTGCACGAATCACTGGTGATGCTGCAGGAAGAAGGACTCGAAAACTCATGGGCGCGCCACTACAACAACCACCTGGCACTGCGTGCCGGCCTGGAAGCCATGGGCCTGTCCTTCATTGTCGATGAGGCACACCGCCTGCCGCAACTAAACTCGGTTACCATTCCCGAGGGTATTGACGAAGCCGCAGTACGCTCCAGGCTGCTGAATGAATTCAACCTGGAAATCGGTGCCGGCCTCGGTGCGCTGGCCGGTAAGGTCTGGCGCATTGGCCTGATGGGGCACAGCTCACGCGCCGAGAATATCTTCCTCTGCCTATCCTCACTCGAAGCCGTACTCAATGAAATGGGTGCCGAAATCAACACCGGCGCAGCCCTCGAAGCAGCGCAGTCAGCGATGAAATAAAGAAAACTCGAATACATCTACTTATTGCGTTATTTGCGGCTAAACCAATCTTTATATAAGAATTTTTTAGCCGCAAATAACGCAATAAGTTCGATTCTAACTACTTTTTCAATTATTCATTTCACTATTCATTATTCATTCATAACAACTACTGGTTGTTATAGATAATCAAACCGGCACCCGCCATCACCAGCAGGCCGCCGACAATCACACTCGCATTAATATGCACATGCCTGAATATTGCATAAGCAAAAAACGCGACAAATACCGGGTAGGTAATCTCGATCAGACTAGCCAGCGTTGCATTCTTGCCGGCGATTGACAGGTAAAGCAGCACCGCACCCAGTAAACTGGTCAGACCAATTGCGGCAATCATTACCTGATCCGTACCGGGTAATGTCCTTACTGTATCCAGGTCACGTGCAATGTCACGCATGAAAACCGGCATCAGCAGCACTATCGGTAAAACAGTTAAGATCAGCACGCTGAAAACCGATATGCGTTTTAATGCAAAATCGACCAGTGGGTAATGAACACCCCATATCAGTGCCGCACCCAAAGCCGTTACATACCAGGGTATATTCATAATCTAAACCTGTTTTATTGACGAGTTTACTGTGACAGCAAGCCGGACAGTTTGCGGCGGAATTGCTGCGCAAACTCCGGATTCCCCGGTGCAAGCATATTGATGACGGTGACAATCATTTCGCGAGCAGCGCCTTCTTTATATTCAGGCTCATGCTCCCGGATATAGAACAGCTGTTCCATTGCATGCTCATAATCATGACGTGACATGTCACATATAGCCAGATCAAAGCGAGCATCGAGATCATGGGTATCATTTGCAATACGCGCAGTAAGCTTTTCAGCACCTTCAGTTTTGCCGGCCTGCTCGATGATCCACAACTGACCAGAGAGGTTTTTACCCGTTTCACTTTCGCGGTCAGTCTCGGGTAGCCTGCCGAGAAGAGACTCAGCCTCATTATATTCACCCATATCGATGAATATCTGCACCATATCAAGCGCAATACGCGTATTCGTCGGATCTTTCTTCATCGCCTCGGCCAGCAAGGTGATTGCCTGTGGCGTTTCTCCCTGAACATGCAAATTGCGTGCGCGCTGTCGCATATCATCCGACTCATTGTATATATCGTAATTCCTGAGTAATCCCCGCGCCTCTTTTTCCTCCAACACACCGACCTCGAAATGTACGGGTTCGCCATCAACAAATACTACCAGGGTCGGTACCTTCTCTATGTCGTATTTATTCTTGAGCTCAGGGTTTTCATCAACATCGACCCTGGCGAACACGAACGATTCGGCGAACTCCCTGGCTAGTGACGTGAATATTTCAGCAACAACCATACAGTGCTCTGACCAGACACTCTCAAAAGAGACCACCACAGGAACCTTGTGTGAATTCAGCAACACGTATTTGCCGTAACTGCTGTCACTCACATCAAAAATAAGCGCTTCTTTAGTCATAACAAAACAAGGTGAATAACCACCTGAATAATTGAGGGGGTTCACTTTAACAAATCTTATCTATCCTATGGCAACATAGGATCCTGTATTCAGCAGTTAATCATTGGATTATGAAAACATATCTCGTTGGTGGCGCAGTACGTGACGAACTGCTGGACTACCCACACAAGGAAAAAGACTGGGTGGTTGTTGGCGCAACACCTGAACAAATGCTGGACGCCGGTTTTCAGCAGGTCGGCAAGGACTTTCCTGTATTTCTACATCCCGACACCAAAGAAGAATATGCACTGGCCCGTACCGAGCGCAAAACCTCACCCGGTTATAAGGGCTTTGATGTGCATGCCACAGTCGATGTCACGCTGGAACAGGACCTGTTACGCCGTGACCTGACGATCAATGCTCTCGCAAAAGGCGAATCTGGCGAAATCATCGACCCATTTAATGGCCTGCAGGATATTCAAGACAAGGTCCTGCGCCACGTCTCCCCTGCATTCTCAGAAGACCCGGTGCGCATACTTCGTGTTGCCCGGTTCGCTGCACGCTACCGGCATCTTGGCTTCAGCGTCGCCGACGAAACCATGCAGTTGATGAAACAGATGGTCGATGACGGCGAGGTCGACGCACTGGTCCCGGAACGCGTCTGGCAGGAAATGCAAAAGGCACTGGGTGAACGCTCACCTTCCCGCTTTATAGAAGTGCTGCGTGACTGCGGCGCTCTTCAACGCATCCTGCCGGAACTGGACAGACTGTTTGGTGTACCTCAGCCGGAAGAACATCATCCCGAGATTGACACAGGTATACATACCTTGATGGTGCTGCAACAGGCCTGTCAGTTAAGCGACGATACCGAAGTCCGCTTTGCCGCATTAATGCACGACCTGGGTAAAGGTACAACGCCGGAATCAGAATGGCCGCATCATATCGAGCATGAAGCACGCGGTGCGGAAATTGTGCTCGATGTGTGTAAACGCCTGCGCATCCCAAATGAATATCGAGATCTGGCAGAGCGTACCGCACGCTTTCACCTGCACTATCACCGTGCACTGGAATTAAAACCCTCGACTGTCGTCAAGACACTGGAACAACTGGACGCTTTCAGAAAACCGCAGCGGTTTGAAAAATTTCTACTGGCAAGTGAAGCCGATGCGCGTGGTCGTCCCGGTCATGAGAACAGCTCGTTTGCACAAGGGGGTTTTTTCAGGAGAGCTTTCGCAGCTGCCAAGCAAGTTGATATCAAGTCACTGGTGCAACAGGGTTACAGCAACAAGGAACTGGCGGACAAGATCAGGGAAGAGCGCACAAGACTGGTAGCTGCAATAAGCAGATAAATATCAAAGCATTTTGCGTCCTTTGCGTTTTTTGCGGACAAAACTAATGTAAAACACGCTATAAGTCCGCGAATAACGCAAAGGACGCGAATGAGGTAATGGCGCAGACAAGCTTAAATTGCACGGTTAGTATTCGATTCGGTGCGCACGGCGCACCCTATTTACAATCGTGTCATTTCAATATCAGCTGATATACCGCTCCAGCCTGACCAGTATATATCTCAACGGTGTCCTCGCCAGCGCGGCCGCAGCAACAACACCCAGCGTATTCGCTATCATGTCACCAACTTCGCTGTAACGATTCGAATCAAATCCCTGCAGATACTCCAGCAACAGGCCGAGACATAAAAAGAACACCACCCATTGGAACACATGATACCTGATGTGGTAAATCTGCATAAACCAGAAGGTTAATGAAAAATAGGCCAGCGCATGAAGCAGCTTGTCCTGGTATGGCAGACTGGTATCAAATTGAACCGGATTGCTGGTTAAAGAAAGAAAGACCACCACAACTATCAACAGATATCCGATACTCAGCCAGAGTTTTCGATAGCGCAATTCAGGATTCATCATTTCCATTAGATAAACATGGCCACCAGAATAATGCCAAGAACAAGCCGGTAAGCAACAAACGGCATCATACCGATGCGTTCGAGCAATTTAAGAAAATAATGTATGCAGGCGTATGCACTCACAGCAGATATCACTGCACCGATCAACAAAGGTTGTGCATCATCCACACTCGCAGCACTCAGGTATTCCATGGTTTCAAGAGAGCCTGCAAGAAAAATGACCGGTATTGAAAGCAGAAATGAAAATCGCGCTGCAGCTTCACGTTTCAGACCCAGCATTAACGCAGCAGTGATGGTAATACCTGATCGTGATGTACCCGGTATCAATGCCAATGCCTGCGCCAGGCCAATAATCACCACATCGCGCAGCTGCAGTCCATACTCATTTTTACTGCGCTTACCCGTCTTGTCAGCATACCAGAGCAATAAACCAAACACGATAGTAGCGACTGCTATGACCATGGGCGAGCGCAGTTGCGTCTCTATAAAATCCTTGAACAGCAGACCCGCAAGACCAACCGGAATAGTGCCAATCAATACCGCCCAGGCCAGACGAGCGTCAGGTGTCAGCCCGCCTTTGAAAGATGCAAACCATTCTACGAACATGCGCGCCAGTTCTTTACGGAAATAAAGCACAACAGCAGTTAATGTTCCTGCGTGAACCGCCACATCAAAGGCAAGACCCTGGTCAGGCCAGTCGGTCAGCACCGGAACCAGGATCAGGTGTGCAGAACTCGATATTGGCAAAAATTCGGTAACCCCCTGCACCAGCGCGAGTGTTATGATCTGTAGTATTTCCACTTAGCTATTCCATAAAATTTAGTTACAGGCGGTTTCGATAATCCTGTATTGCAAACCCAATCAATGGCAAATCAATCTCTTTGCTCAATGCTATCGCTTTAAAGCGCTCACCCATCTCGGACGGTAAAGTCAGTGTCTTGATCTGTTGCGCCAGTAATAATTGCTGCCCGGGATCATCATTAATCACGGATTGATGCAATTCAGCCAGTCCGCAGCCAATAAGAAACATCGCCTGTGAAGTGTAGCCGCTAACGTCGAATCCAGCATCAACAGCCGCATGCGCAACCGCACTGAAATCAACAAACGCCGTTATATCCTGCAAGCCCGGATACCAAAGCGGGTCAGCATGGGCACGATGCTGATAATGACAGACCAGGGTGCCGCTATCGCGTTCGTCGAGATAGTATTCCTGCACCGGGTAGCCATAATCAATTAACAATACCAGGCCTTTATCAAGAACAGCATAAAGACTCGCCAGCCATGCTTTTACAGCCGGATTGAATTCAGAACAATAACCATCGTCGAAAGCTTTTTCACGGCGCTGCTCTATTATGCGGACCTGCTCGAGCACGGCTTCATCGGCTTCCGCATAAACCGCTTTCAACTGACCATCGCGTGCCAGTACCCGCATTTGCTCGACTGCACCATCATTAACTCGAAAACATTCCACCGGCATGGCGTCCAGTACTTCATTGGCAACTATCACACCTTGAATGGCGTCTTCAGGCAGCGCATCGAGCCACTGTACTTTCTCTATCAAATGTGGCGCCCTGTGCATAATAGTCTGTTTCTGACGCTCTCGCAGTTCGGCGCTGAGTTCAACGATGTAATAATGCGCCGGCAATGCATGCAATCGTTCCAGTTCGAGCAAAACATCAGCTGCCATGACCCCTGAGCCGGCACCAAATTCCAGCATCTCTGCCTGCTCCATCTCGTTCAAAACCTGCGCAGCCTGTCGTGCGACGCATTGCGAGAACAGCGATGAAACTTCGGGTGCTGTGATAAAATCGCCCGCTGTGCCGAATTTCTGCAGACCACCTGTGTAATACCCCAGACCCGGTTGATACAACGCCATGCGCATAAACTCACTAAACGCTATCGAATTGCCCTGTTGTTCACAGGCTTCAGATATACAGGCACACATATCCCTGCTGCGTCTTTTTGCAGCCTCATCAGGTTCCGGCAATACTTCGGTAGATTGAGTCATATTGGTTGGATGGCTTATTTGTGCGATTATTAGCGCTTGCTGCCGACCCTCACACAGGAATGGCAACCACTATAAGCAGGAATACAAACGGTGGATTCTAACTCAGAAATCAGCAGAAAGGCCGTACTCATCACCGGCGGGGCAAAACGTATTGGCGCGGAAACATCGCGCACTCTGCACGCTGCCGGCATGAATATCGCCATACATTACCGCTCATCGCAACAGGAGGCCGACGAACTTTGTTACGAACTCAACCAGCTGCGTGAAAATTCTGCTGCTGTAATCCAGGGTGATCTGGATGATGACAGCGTATACGGCCGCCTGATCGAGGACAGCGTTGAGATCTGGGGTCACCTGGATGTACTGATCAACAATGCCTCAAGCTTTTTCCCTACACCGGTTGGCACGATTACGCTCGGTCACTGGCACAACCTGATAAATAGCAACCTGAAAGCCCCCTTGTTCCTGTCTCAGGCCGCAACGCCTTATCTGAGAGAAAACAACGGCTGTATCATCAATATGGTGGATATTCATGCATTCCGCCCGATGCGCAATCACCCGGTATATTGCGCTGCCAAGGCAGGCCTCGCCATGCTGACGCAGTCACTGGCGAAGGATCTGGGACCTGAAATCCGCGTCAACGGCATAGGCCCCGGCGCGATCCTGTGGCCCGAAAATGACATGGATGAAAGTACCAAACAGTATATTATCGAACGTACTGCGCTGAAACGGCACGGCGAACCGAAAGACATAGCCAAGGCAATCCTGTTTCTGGTCAGAGACGCCGATTACATTACCGGGCATATTGTTCCAGTCGACGGCGGCCGTTCGCTCAATATTTAGCCGACCATGTCTGCAAAAATAGGCCTGCTCAGTGATGTACACGCAAGGCATGCACCTGTAGCAGAAGCATTATCAATCTTTAAAAGAGAGCAGGTTGACCTCATTATCTGTCCGGGCGATATTGCCGGTTACTTTGATGAAATCAAGCCTGTCATCGATTTGTTAATCGAGAACAATTGCCAGACGATCATCGGCAACCACGATCAGGCTTATATCGAAACACATACTGAAGAATCGCATACAGAAGAATATCACTTCCTCAATAGTCTACCCGAGACGCTCGAGTACGAAATAGAAGGCAAGCGGGTTTACGTTGTACACGCACACCCACCCGCTGAACAACATGGCGGCATCAAGCTGCTGGATGTTGATGGAGTGCTAATCATGGAACAAAAAAAATACTGGCAGCAAAAATTAACAGATCTGCAATATGATGTACTGATCGTCGGTCATACCCACCAGGTGTTTGCCGAACAACTGGGTGATGTGTTTGTTATCAATCCCGGCAGCACACAGTTCAATCACACCTGCATGATCCTTACACTGCCTGAAATGAACGTGCAAACATTTGCACTCCAGGGCAAGGAGCCGGTGAAATCCTGGAACTGGGGCAAATTCATACACAACCAGTAGCACGTCATGTACAGGACATCAATCATTATCTTATCCGGCATTATGCTTAATAGCTGCGCTTACACACAGCCTGATGATGTCTCGCCTGACATCAGGGCCTCTACAACTGTAACCGACGCGCAGACCTATGTTTATGAATGCCCCGATGACTTCAGCTTTGTCGCAAGAACAGAAACTGACAGGGCCTGGTTATTCTTGCCGGGCACTACCCTTGAACTGGCGCTGGTTCAATCAGATTCCGGAACAAAATACACCAATGGCAGCGTTACTTTCTGGCGCAACAATAATGAGGCAGTGGTCGAGTCCGGGGAAATTAAACATACCGGCTGCAAGAATAACCGGGCCAGGGCAATCTGGGAACACGCCAAACTCAACGGCGTTGATTTTCGCGCACTGGGCAACGAGCCCGGCTGGTACATGGAGATCTCAAACAAACAGGATATATTACTGGTCACTGATTACGGCCAGCAAACATACCGGTTCACATCTGCAATTATCAACTCAAAACCGCACGATAGAACCACCAGCTACCATGCACAAAGTAATGGCAACAGCGTGGAAATCGTCATTAAAGGCATGCCCTGCCGGGACAGCATGAGCGGGGAAGCTTTCTCAGCAGCAGTTACTGTACTTATTAACAACAAACGTTATGTGGGTTGCGGCAAAGCATTGCACTAGCCCGCATTTCTCACCAGGCGGCGGAGAATACTGATAAGGTATTGCTTGTTGTAGAAAAGCCTGAACGATTACAAATACAGTGTGTTATACAGGCATGCCTATCACGGCTCAGGCTGGTCTTCGTGTCCGTAAGCTTGCTCTTCACTCAAACCGTAGCTATGGCTACGCTTTTCGCTCCAGAGCGGCGCCTACGAACACGAATCCTGCGCCTGCTCCCGTGATCCTGGTGAGAAATGCGGGCTAGCTGACGATTTAAATGTTAATTTCTACATTGCCTGACGACCAAAAACCAAGAAGTATTTAACCACAGAGTCACAGAGGACACAGAGTTTTACTTTGTTAACTACACCAAAGGCGCAGTTAACAAAACAATGTATTTCTCTGTGTCCTCTGTGACTCTGTGACTCTGTGGTGAATGGTTTTTGAAATTATCCTGGGAGCATCAGATCGGCTCGCGACTGGTACGTTTAGCCTACTGCATCAACTTGATGTGAAACACTTCCCCTATAGCTTTTATGTTTTGAGGGCTATCCCACGCGTATGCTCCGCGAATTTTTTTTAATACGCGACCATCTGCATCTACGAAAATAGTCAGCGGAATCGTGTTGGCACCCAGCATGTTTTCCAGCAACAGCCTGTGATCGAGAAAACTCACAAACGTAATGCCTGTCTGCTTGATGAAAGCTTCAGCCTTATTGCGATAGTCGTCTGTCGAAATCCCGATCACGTTGAACTCATTTCCGTTATAGCGCTGTGCAAGCCGCTCCAGCGAAGCCATTTCAGCCCGACAAGGGCCGCACCAGCTCGCCCAGACGTTAATGATCAGTGGCTTGCCCTTGAAATAAGAAAGCTTCCTCGAACTTCCGTTGAGTCCATCCATCGTCATCTCGCGCAAGTAGCTACCGACTTTGACTTCTCCAGGCGTACCTGCAAATGCAGTTAAGGACAGTGCGGATGCCAGCAAAAATATCAGAAGAAATATTCGCATGTAAACACAACCTGTTTGTTGAACCAAATCTATAATTCTGGCCGTCCGCTATGGGGCACCCGGCTGCCACGGATATTGTTAAAGTTCATAATCAATGTGATGAAATGAAATGTATCTTTTGTCAGCCATAGAGATCTCAGTACGGATTACACTCAAACTCGACAGGCGCAAGATTTTCCTTCGACTTGTCAAAATCATCCCATAGCTCGGCATAAGTCTTGCCTGCTAGCGGGTGAATCCGTGCGGGCGCGATCTCGGCCAGTGGCCACAGCACAAAAGCATTTTTCAGGATTTCTTCACGCGGCAGCTTGAGGCCTTTTTCATCCAGCACCAGGTCATCATAGAGCAGCAAATCCAGGTCCAGTGTCCGCGATGAAAATCTCGGCCCGCTCCTGTCGCGGCCATGCGCATCCTCTATTTCGGCCAGGGTGCGATTGGCACTGTGGACATCCTCGCTTATTTCGCAGGCGATCACCATATTGTAGAAAGCGTCACCCTCGAAACCGACCGCCTCGCTTTCATAGACCGATGATAGCTCAAGTTCACCAAAACGCTGACGCAGCGCCCTGATGCCTGCGCGCGTATTACGCTCGCGGTCGATATTACTGCCCAGGCTGATGTAGATTTTTGCCATTAGCAGCGCTCGCCGCGCTCAATAATGACACCGACCTCTTTAGACCCGGTCACGGCACCGGGTTTGCCCAGTTTCAGTCTGAGCCAGTCTACTGCGAATTCCTCGAGTATGATTTCAGCAATGCGTTCGGCCAGGGTTTCGACCAGTTGAAACTCACTTTCTTCGACGAACTGGATCAATCGCTTGGCCACGGCCTTGTAATTGAGCGCATCCTCAATACTCTCGGTGGCGGCTGCCTTGCGGTTATCAGTAGCCATTTTCAGATCGATACTGATAACCTGCCTGATTTCCCGCTCCCAGTCGTAGATACCGATTATGGTTTCGATACGCAGATCACTGATATAGACAATATCCATAGATTTCCCGATTTTCAGTTTTCACAGACTCTGACAGGGCTTGCCCGCTATTTCAAGGTTTGTCGGCATTACACGGTCTTCGCTGTATTCCGCAAACTGATTTGATCTTGTTTCGACTTCGAAACTCGGCTAGAATTGCCGGTCTTTTGAGTCAGCCCGCCCTTGCAGGCGTAATTTTTGGAGTTCAACCATGTCCAGAGTATGTCAGGTCACCGGCAAGAGTCCGATGTCCGGTAATAATGTGTCCCATGCTCACAACAAGACAAGACGCCGCTTTCTGCCAAATCTGCACAGTCACCGCTTCTGGGTAGAGAGTGAGAAGCGCTTTGTGAAGCTGCGTGTTTCTACGCACGGTATGCGCATCATCGACAAGAAAGGCATCGACGTAGTACTTAAAGATATCCGCGCCCGCGGCGAAAAAGTGTAAGGAGCGCCCATCATGAGAGATAAAATCAAACTGGTTTCATCAGCTGGCACTGGCCATTTTTACACCACAACCAAGAACAAGAAAAACATGCCTGAAAAAATGGAGATCAAGAAGTTTGATCCCGTTGTACGCAAGTATGTGATGTACAAGGAAGCCAAGATCAAATAATAACGGAATTGAGCGTTCAAGAATAAAAAACCCGGTACTGCCGGGTTTTTTATTGCATAAATCCCATATAACTGGCATAACACCCGGTAACAGAACCTCCGAAGGGAAACAAAACATGCACATACATTCAAGCACTTACAAACTTAAACTCCTGCTGGTACTGCTACTCGGCCTTCAACTCTCGGGCTGTGGCGAATATGCGGCCAAAGGCGCGGGAACCGGTGCAACCACGGGTGCGGTATCAGGCGCGGTTGGCGGCCTGGTGAGTGCGCTGGTATTTGGCGGCGACGCTGGCGAAGCAATGGCACGCGGCGCTGTATACGGCGGCGCTGTCGGCGCGACTGCCGGGGCCATGGGCGGCGCCCAGGTCGACAGCAAGATTAAAGAGCAACGCCAGGCAGCAGCAGATGCAATACGCGCAAAGATCGGCGATGATGCCTATGAAGGTCTCAAGGCACTGGCCACCTGCGACTATGATATTTCACTGAAACAGGCAAGCCTGGCCCAGCAGTCGGACAATCCCAACTTTGCCCTCTCCGGTTTGTGGCTGGAGGTGCTGAGTTATGCAGACCAGGGTGATGATGCCAGGACACGCAGCCTGTTTCCCGATGTTATAGAAAAAGACTGGGACATCAAAAGCGTAGCCGAAGCTGAGGCCACCACAGAGAAGACCCTGAACCAGCTAATGGATATCCGCGAACAGTACAGTCTGCCGCGTACCTGCTCCAGTTGAAGCTGCGGCCCCGTGATTTGCTTACACAATCAAATTAACGCATTGATAGTGATGTGCTCTTCTTCAGCGCATCAATACAAATGAAAAGGTTCACATCGTCACTGACGGCGGGTAACAGCGTGTGTATACCAAACTCGGAACGCCTGATGGTCGTTGTAGCTTTCACGGTGATACGATCCGAGAACCCGTTTTCTTCCTCAGCATCGACCAGCTCCACATAGAATGCAACCTGCCGGGTGACGTTCTTGATGGTCATATGGCCTTTTAGCACCGCACGCGTGTCGCTATACCACTCGAAACTGCTGCCGACAAAACGCATAGACGGGAAGTTTTCTACATCAAAAAAACTCTCGCCTTTGAGCATCATAGCGATCAGGCCACCATCCGTATCCAGGCTGCTGGCATTAATATCAATCGACGCCAGGGACGGGTGATCAGCGCTATTCAACATCAGGAAACTGCCGTCGAAGTCCTGAAAACTCGCCCACACGTCACCGATCGGGCTATCAACACGAAACCCCATCCTTGATGTACCCTGTTGTATTTCATACATATTTTCATTCAGCGCCTGGCCCAGCGGTGCTATGGCAGGGTTCTGTTCGGCACCGTGCTTGGCGTCTTCGTGATCCGTATATGCGATAGTCGTCATATCGGCATGGGCCGCACCGCAAATAATAATGACAACTGCGAATAATGTTCTTAATTTATTAAACATGCGATTCATCCCTAAATATGTTGTAAATAAAAGCAGATTTATTAATTTTCAGCGGTTGTGCCTGCTGCAGAATAATTGTTAAACACAGCCACAGGCGGGTTTCAAAGCATTTGAGATACAGCTACCGGGTCGGTGTTTTTAGATCAGCCCGAAGCCCATATACTCGATATATCTGAGTGATCAGGAATATTCTTTAGCGTATTAGAATAGTCTAATATTCTGATAAAACTTGGACAGCCTGATTCAGGCCGACGGACGGTATAAAAACGCCGATGAAGT
>Ga0316201_10000399_pt1 | contig 24081 bp, 23 predicted proteins | sample CS6wburrow_MG_FD_204516 | JGI IMG/M metagenome (GOLD analysis project Ga0316201, IMG submission 204516) | Coastal sediment microbial communities from Delaware Bay, Delaware, United States - CS-6 worm burrow | ecosystem: Environmental > Aquatic > Marine > Coastal > Sediment | place: USA... | reverse complement strand
AGCCTCGTCCATCAAACGTTGCCAGTCAAACTGCGCATCGACATCCAGCACTTCCCTCTCGGTAAATTCTTTCTCCCGTAAAAAAGAACGAATCAAATCCAGTGATTCCATCTGTTGCAATGGTTCATCGCCACTGACCATATAAACCGGGTATATCGTCTTTGCAATCATTGATTGCAGTTGATCTGGACGTACATTCATTGCGGATCAAGGACTTCTTTTTGTCCTGATGCTGAACCTTGTTTACTTGCGTCTTTCTTGCCTGCGATATTTTTCGCACGCGCCTGCAGTTTTAACAAAATCAAACGCGAGGCATCGCGTTGCATTTCTTTGTATAAAACGCCAGTCTGGTTGGCCACGGCAAGAACCGCATCAGGATCAAATAACAAACTGCGTGTAAGCATAATTGAATCTTTAGTTTCTTCTGCCTGTTTTATTTTTATCGAAAAATTAACGGTGTAACTTAATAAATATTCTCTCGCCCGGCCATTGGCATCAACAGATAACACACGACTACTTTTGGCCTCATTCAAAAGTATTAATTGCGTATTGGCTTTACTCTCACTTTTTTCAACAGCAATTTTATTCGTGGTCAGTATCGATTTTATTTCTCGTGCTAATTCAAATGCACTGTTTTGTTGAATATAAATCGGCGAGATATCCTGAGATAAATCTAACGCACCCCTTAATTGAAAACCACAAGCATGTATAAAAAATACAGCCAATAAAAGCGATATAGATCGTAAGTGTTTTGATCGTTGATGACTGGTTAAAAAATAGTGTAGAAAAATAATCGACATATTAGTTCGCCACAATATTAACCAGGCGACCGGGAACAACAATTACTTTACGAATCGTTTTACCTTCAGTATTAGCCATAATTTTTTCATCCGCTAATGCCAGTTTTTGAATAGCCTCATTATCGGCATTTGCAGCCACATTAATTTTTGAACGTAATTTACCATTCACCTGTACCACCAGTTCAAGTTCATCACGCACCAGCGCAGATTCATCACACAACGGCCAGGATACATCAGCCAGCAGCTCGTCATACCCCAGCTCATTCCATAACTGCTGTGTTATGTGCGGCACAATTGGTGATAACAGTAAAACAATGTTTTTTATGGCCTCATGCATAACGGCAATACCCTGCGCACTGCCATCATCGGATTTTACTAATTCATTGATTAATTCCATGACTGCCGCAATGGCGGTATTAAACGTATGACGACGCCCCATATCATCTGTGACTTTGGCAATGGTTTCATGCAATTTACGACGAATATTTTTTTGCTCAGCCGTTAATGTATCTACATCGAGTTCAGTAACCGCGTTTTCGTTATCAACATGCGTTACCACCAATTTCCATAAACGTTTCAGGAAACGTGCAGCACCATCAACACCTTCATCATTCCATTCCAGTGATTGATCTGGCGGCGCGGCAAACAGGATAAATAATCGAACGGTGTCCGCCCCGTATTTTTCGATCAATTGCTGTGGATCGACAGTATTGCCCTTGGACTTGGACATCTTGCTGCCATCTTTCAGCACCATGCCCTGCGTTAACAAGTTTTTGAAAGGCTCGTCGCTGTTCAATAAACCTTCATCACGCATGAGTTTATGGAAAAAACGAGCGTACAGTAAATGTAATACCGCATGTTCAATACCACCAATATACTGATCAACCGGCGCCCAGTATTTCGCCCGTTCATCCAGCATCTGCTCTGCATCGGGACAGGCAAAACGCGCGTAATACCAGGATGACTCAAAAAAGGTATCAAAGGTGTCCGTTTCACGTGTCGCGTTGCCACCACATTCCGGGCAGGACGTTTCATAAAACGCCGGCATTTTTTTAATGGGTGAGCCGACATCGTCACCGTACTCGATATCTTCAGGTAAGACGACTGGCAGTTGATCTTCCGGTACCGCTACGGTGCCACACTGTTCACAGTGGATAATTGGAATCGGCGTTCCCCAGTAACGTTGCCTGGAAACACCCCAGTCACGTAAACGGTAATTTATCTGTTTTTCGCCTTTATCGACGGAGGCCAGTTTGTCAGCGATCGCATCAATTGCCTGCGCCGACGTTAAACCATCAAATTCCGCTGAATTTTTTAGTATGCCTTTTTCAACAAAAGCCTCTTCATCGATACAGCTATCACTGCCATCAGCAGGATAGATCACCTGTTTAATGGGTAAACCATAAGTTTTAGCAAACGCATAATCGCGCGCATCATGGGCAGGCACTGACATCACCGCCCCTGAGCCATAATCAATCAGCACAAAGTTTGCCACCCAGACAGGCACGGATTCCCCATTTAGAGGATGTACTGCCATATAACCGGTGGCCATACCTTTCTTTTCCATGGTGGCAACATCTGCTTCAGCGACACTGGTCGTTTTACAGGATTCAATAAAATCCTGTAACGCAGGATTATTTTCTGCCGCCTTTTTCGCTAACGGGTGTTCCGCCGCAATTGCCACATAGGTGACACCCATTAAAGTATCCGCACGTGTGGTATAAACCGTTAACGGCGCCTCGTTGACATCTGCACCGGCAACCTCGAAAGCCAGTTCCACGCCCAAAGAACGACCGATCCAGTTGCGCTGCATGGTTCGCACCTGTTCCGGCCAGCCGTCCAGCTGATCGAGATCATCAAGCAGCTGGTCAGCATAATCCGTAATTTTCATGAACCACTGCGAAATTTCACGGCGTTCAACAGCAGTATCACAACGCCAGCACTTACCCTCGATCACCTGCTCGTTCGCTAATACCGTCTGGTCATTGGGGCACCAGTTGACGCCGGCGGTTTTTTTATAAGCCAGGCCTTTTTTGAACAGGCGGGTAAATAACCATTGCTCCCAGCGATAATAATCCGGTTTGCAGGTGGCCAGCTCACGATCCCAGTCATAGGCAAAACCCAGCCGTTTTAACTGCTCACGCATATAGGCAATATTTTCGTAAGTCCATTTTGCCGGCGCCACCTTGTTTTTAATTGCCGCATTCTCAGCCGGCAGACCGAAAGCATCCCAACCCATCGGCTGTAATACATTTTTACCCTGCATCCGCTGGAAGCGTGAAATGACATCACCAATGGAATAATTTCGCACATGCCCCATATGCAAACGTCCACTGGGATATGGGAACATGGCCAGGCAATAAAACTTCTCTTTTGTAGCATCTTCTACTGCACGAAAAGTTGATTTTTCATCCCATATTTTTTGAATTTTTTCTTCTATTTTCTGGGCTTTATATTCTTCATTCATAACTTAAGGGCAGCTCAATTAATAAAATGTGCAGTTCGTCGGTTGACGCCACATGACTAAAATTTCTAGGCTATAAATAACCAGTAACAAGGTCCATAAACATGGTGAAGGATACACCAGCACCGTAACTACATAAAGGTTTCCTTTCAATCTCATGACTATTTTTACGAGTGTTTCACCGATGCAGAAACAATAACAATGGATAACATGATTCAATTACAGAAAAAATCGTCAAAGCGCCTCATTTCAGCCTACAACCAGATAATGGCAGAAATGCGAAGCGCTTTTGAACAGCCAGAACCTGGCGATACCTCACTGCAAAAAGCACTGGACCTGGCGAAACATCAGGTTGTCCATTTCGGCGAAGTGACGGCCGAAGAAGCCCATGAAATTGGTGAATACATTAAACGTGATATCAACGATGCGGCAGAATATATGATGGAGGCGAGCGCAGAATTTTATGACTGGTTGATGCTGGATATAGAAATGATAGAGCGCAAAGTGATCGATTTATTTTTATCCATTGCCGACCATACCCGTATCGAACTGGAACGCTTTACACAGGGGCATCCGGCACCTGAACGGACGCCTGTTTATAAGAGCGGCGAAATTACCTGCCCTGGCACCTTGATTTGCGAAAACTGTGGCACAGCGAAAACCTTTCTCAGCAGTAATGAAATTTCAGACTGCGAACAATGCAGGCATCATCGCTTTATCAGGCGGCTGCGGAGCGATATTTAAAGGCAAAACCGACTAACAACAGGCTGCAAATTCCAACAATCAACCAGTCACCCCATTGCACAAATGGGGTTGCGCCACTCAGTGGTTGCACGTTACCGTTTAATACGCCCGTTTCGAACTGCGGTAGCTGGCTAATGACCTCACCGTGCGGACCAATCAGAGAAGTAATACCGGTATTGGTCGAACGGATCATATAACGGCCTGTTTCCAGCGCTCGCATGCGCGCGATGGCATGGTGCTGATGCGGCTCGTGGGAATCTTCAAACCAGGCATCATTACTGACATTAAGCAGAATCTTTGCCTCAGGCAAATCTTTAATCACATCTCGCGCAAAAGCCTCTTCAAAACAGATCGAAACCCCTAGTGGTACACCGGCAGCTGTTAGCAATGCTTGTTCCTCATTGGCGGCAGCAATATCAGACATCGGGATTTTCACCCAGGCATTGAAAAACTCAACCAGAAAACGCAATGGAATATATTCGCCTAACGGCACCAGGTGGCGTTTACTATAAATCCCACCTTGCACATTTATCACACTATTATGATAACGATTTTCATCGTTTTTAACAAAGATACCCAGAATCAGGTCAGCATCACGCGCCTTCATATCACTGCGCAGCTGATTTAAAAAGGGCTTAACGCGATAGCGGTAATCTGGAATGGCTGTTTCCGGCCAGACGATCAAATCAACATCTTCCTGCGCTAACGATAAATCACGATACAGATCCAGCATTGACTGTCTCAGGTGTGATTTCCATTTGTCTTTTTGTGCAATATTTCCCTGGATAACACTGACTTTTATTGGCTCACCATATTGCTCTGTCCAGTCAATTGTTTTTAACAATCCGCCAAGCAACCATAACAGTAAAACAGCTGACACCGCGAAAACACTGTATTTGTAACTGATTTTCTGTCCCTGTTTAAACAGGCCTTGTTTAACCAGTAACGTCAGCGCACCGGCACAGAAAGCAATAACACCGCCAACCGCGTGATTGCCTAAAACTGGCGCGAAACCTGCAAGTGGTAAATCAATTTGCGTGTAACCGATTTGCATCCAGGCAAAACCCGTCATCACATAACCCTGTAACCATTCAAACAATAGCCAGCTGGCAGGATAGAAAAACAACAAACGCAAAACGGCTTTATCCGGCAGAAAACGATTAACGGTGTAGGCAGCTAACGCCGTATAAATACTCAAATAACTGGATAATAAAAAGATAAGCAGAATAGCAAAAAAAGCCGGCGCACTACCGTGTATATGCAAGCTGTAATAAATCCAGCTCACCCCGGTACACTGCAAGCCTAAACCAAACATCCAGCCATTGACTGCGGCCTGTTTTGCTGGCAGCTTGTGCCAAAGATAAAAGGCTGATGCCAGCGTTAAAAAGACTAACCAGCTTAAGTTAAATGGTGCAAACGCAAGTGTGGTTAAAGCACCTGCAATTAAACTGAACAGGGGCCATATTCGCTGAGGAATATTAATCACTTTTAGTTGCTGTATTGGTACTTGTTTCAAGCTCAGTATCTGCGCCTGAATCTAGATCGTTTTCAGTCAACAGTGACACCTGCATATTATTAATACGACGCGAATTCGCACTAATGACCTTAAAATGAAACTTGTCGATAGTGACCTCTTCACCGCGATCAGGAAGGTGCCCCAGTTCAAAGGTGACCAGTCCAGCAATCGTTTCAAATTTTTCATGCGTTAACCTGGAATCAAAATACTGGTTAAACTCAGCCAGGGGCGTCAGCCCACGTACACTGTAACGCTGGAAACCGCTACGCCGTATATTCGTTACGTCAGCCGCATCATGTTCATCATCAATCTCACCAACGATTTGCTCAAGCACATCTTCAATCGTCACTAAACCGGCAACACCGCTATATTCATCGATGACTATGGCCATGTGATTTCGGCTTTCTCGAAAATCTTTTAACAGTACATTTAATCGTTTACTCTCGGGGACAAAAACCGCTGGTCGTAAAATATCCTTTAACTCAAATGAGCCACGACTTTTTTCATCATGATAATGCGTCAAATCTTTTGCTAACAAAATACCAACAACTTCATCAATACTTTCATCAACAACGGGGAAACGTGAATGTCCAGAATTAGCGGTGATAGCCAACATGTCCTCAACACCCAGATCTTTCTGTATAACCACCAGGTGAGATCTTGGCACCATGATGTCACGTACCTGCATCTCTGAAACCTGAAATACCCCTTCGATCATCATTAATGCATCAAGGTTTATTATTCCCTTACGTTGTGCATCACGTAAATGATCTAATATCTCAGCCCGCTCATCATCTGCTTTGAAAAATTTATTTTTCAAAGCCTTTAACCAGCTAACTTTCTTCTTATGTTTTTTCATTTGATATATTATTGAGGTTACTTTTAGTAGGGGTCGCCAAATCCTAATTGGTTTAAAATACTAGCTTCCAGTTTCTCCATTTCTTCCGCTTCTTCATTTTCCATGTGATCATATCCCTGTAAATGCAACATGCCGTGCACAACCATATGCGCCCAATGCGACATTTCAGACTTTTTCTGTTGTTCTGCTTCCTGTTTGATAACGCTCGCACATAAAACAAGATCACCCAGTAGATAAAGATCAACTTCTTCCGGTGATTGCATAGGAAAAGATAAAACATTCGTTGCTTGATCTTTTCCCCGATATTGTTTATTTAACTGTTGCATTTCCTCAGGCGTGGTCACCAGCACGCTGGCAACTGCGGGAACATCATCCAGATAAGCCGCAGCGGCCCAGGCCTGTAACAATGCCGGCTCGGGTATATCTTCTTCTTGCACAACATCATCAGCCGTTTCTGAAACCCGGTTTGTTAAAAACAAATCTTCTGACGTTGTAACTTCTACTGTTAGCGACATGACAAAAGCGTCTTTAATTAGACTCATCCACTTCATAAGCATGTACTATTTTTTTCACTAAAGGATGTCTAACGATGTCGTCTTTCTGAAAACGCGTGATAGCAATACCTTCCATATCCGTGAGAATTTTTAGGGCATGACGTAAACCTGATGTTTTTTCACGTGGCAAGTCAACCTGCGAAATATCGCCGGTAACTACCGCTTTAGAACCAAAGCCAATACGTGTTAAAAACATTTTCATCTGGTCTATCGTAGTATTCTGCGCTTCATCAAGAATGATGAATGAATCATTAAGCGTGCGACCGCGCATGTAAGCTAATGGCGCAATTTCAATAACATTGCGCTCTATGTATTTTGCAACTTTTTGCTGTCCCAGCATTTCGAATAAGGCATCATACATCGGCCGTAAATAAGGATCGATTTTCTGCGCCAGGTCACCGGGCAGAAAACCCAGGCGCTCACCGGCTTCAACGGCAGGACGAACAAGGATTAAACGATCAACCAGATCATTTTCCAGTGCTTCAACAGCACTGGCAACGGCCAGGTAAGTTTTGCCCGTACCGGCAGGCCCAACACCTATGGTCAGGTCATGCGATTTGATCTGCTCAAGATACTGTTGCTGACTTTTACCTCGTCCACTGATTTTTTTACCTCGGCTTTTAGCGCGGGGTTCAAAATCATTATTATCAGGGTCTTCGTTGTCAGATGATTTTGTCACGCTTAATCCATCATCAAAATTATCATGCAAATACAGCTGCACTGCTGTCGGTGACAGGGTTTCATGACCGGCAACATTGTAAAGTGTCTGTATCGCATTCTTAACAGATTTTAAACGTCTGCCTTCACCGCTAACATCGAACTGATTACTTCGACAGTTAATTTTGACATCATAGTATTCTTCCAGTTGACGCAGGTGCTGATTGACGGGGCCGCATAAATTAGCCAGGCGCTGATTGTCTACGGGCGTTAGTTCAAAATGGATACTGTTAGTAATGTTAGATGGAACTTGATTTTCTGAATTATGCATTAATTTTTATGATCCAGAACGAAGAGCAGAAGTGAATATGGCATGATAAATTACGCAAGTTTGCGATTTTGATGATTTAATTTTTCGAGTTTTGACCGATCCAGCTTTAACAGCTCCAGATCAGAGAGCCCAACATATTCACCCTGCAGCGAATTAGTCCAGGCTTCAGTAATTCTGACATCAGCAAACTGACCGACTAATGCTTTATCGCCAGCAAAATTGACGATTCGATTATTTTCCGTGCGACCTGAAATTTGTGCCTCGCTTTTTTTAGAGACACCTTCAACCAGAACAGACTGTATGCTGCCGACCATCTGCTGATTGATTGCCGCGGCGTTCGACGATATAACATCCTGCAAAATAGCCAGGCGATGTTTTTTTATCAAATCGGTTGTGCTGTCGAATAAAACAGCTGCCGGCGTGCCCGGGCGTGCGCTGTAAATAAAACTGAAGGAATGATCAAAACCCACTTCTTTAATTAACTTCATGGTGTCGACAAAATCTTCATCGCTTTCACCGGGGAAGCCGATAATAAAATCGGATGAAATGGAAATATCCGGCCGCGCAATTTTCAGCCGCCGAATAATATCTTTATATTGTTCGGCGGTATGACCACGTTTCATAGCGCTAAGTACATTGTCCGAACCACTTTGCACTGGCAGGTGTAAAAAACTGACCAGTTCCGGCACCTGCGCGTAAACCTCGACCAGGTCATCATTAAATTCCATCGGATGAGACGTGGTAAAACGAATACGATCAATACCATCAATCGCTGCAACATAATGAATCAGTAAAGCCAGGTCGGCGATGGTTTCTTCACCTTCACTGTCGATCATGACACCACGGTAAGCATTGACATTCTGACCCAGTAAATTAACTTCGCGCACACCTTGCGCTGCCAGGCCAGCCACTTCGGCAAGCACATCATCAAATGGACGGCTGACTTCTTCGCCACGGGTATAAGGCACAACACAGAAACTGCAGTATTTACTGCAACCTTCCATAATGGAAACAAACGCTGTCGGACCATCTGCTTTGGGTTCAGGCATACAGTCGAACTTTTCAATTTCAGGAAAACTGATATCAACAATTTTTTTGTGTGACTCACTGACGCCGGCTAACATGTCCGGTAGACGATGAATGGTCTGCGGTCCGAAAACCACGTCAACATAAGGCGCACGTTTTTGTATTTCAGCGCCTTCCTGACTGGCCACACAGCCGCCAACACCAATCACTAAATCGGGCTTGTCATTTTTCCAGTTTTTCCAGCGGCCGAGCTGAGAGAATACTTTCTCCTGCGCTTTTTCTCGAATCGAACAGGTATTCAGCAAAAGCACATCGGCTTCTTCTGGATTGTTTGTGAGCTCAAGGTCGTGGGATTCGGCCAGCACATCGGATATGCGTGATGAATCATATTCATTCATCTGACATCCATATGTTTTGATAAATAATTTACGCGTGGGCGTAGTCGTCGGCTTGGGTGACATTCGTACCTGATAAGTGTTAATACAAGGCGCTAATTATACCTTGTCAGCTCAATCAATATCTATCAGAAAATAACGTGTTTTTCGCACCAAAATATGGCTTAAATGCCACTGGTACCTATTCCACGGTCACCGATTTAGCCAAATTTCGCGGCTGATCGACATCGGTTCCTTTGCGCACGGCGACAAAGTAGGAAAACAGCTGCAGCGGGATGGAAAACAGTACCGGGGCAAGCTCGGCGTCCATCGCCGGAATTTTCATGACACAACAATCCTCACCTAAATCCGCCATATCCAGTCGTTCATCCGCAAATAAATAGACTTTACCGCCACGCGCCAGAATTTCCTGAATATTGGATTTAATTTTGCCTTCAAAGCCATCCATCGAAGCAATCGCGATAGTCGGTAATTCCTGGTCAATTAACGCAATCGGGCCATGTTTTAATTCGCCCGCCGGGTAAGCATCAGCGTGAATATAGGAGATTTCTTTTAGCTTTAAGGCACCTTCCAGAGCAATGGGGAACAGTGTGCCACGACCGATAAAAATGGCATTGTGCAGATCGGTAAAATCTTCCGCCCAGCGATCAATCGCCTCTTTGCTGTGCAAGACACGTTCAATCAGGGTGGGCAATGTCTGCGCCTGTTGAATCAGCGCTTTCACCCTGTCAGCCGACAAATCGCGACGTTTGCCCAGGGCAATAACCAGCATTAACAGGGCAATAAGCTGCGTAGTAAATGCCTTGGTAGAAGCAACACCAATTTCCGGGCCGGCGCGTGTCATTAATTTGAGTTCACTCTCTCTGACTAACGAGCTTTCAGGAACGTTACAGATGGCCAGCGTCAGCTTCGTTAACTTCTTGATTGCACGTAATGCAGCCAGGGTATCAGCCGTTTCACCCGACTGCGAAATGGTCACCACCAGGGTATCATCCTGCAACACCGTTTTACGGTAACGGTACTCACTGGCCACCTCAACACGGCAGGGCACCCCGGCTATCGCCTCCAGCCAGTAACTGGCTACCAGGCCCGCATGGTAACTGGTACCACAGGCAATAATCTGTACTGCTTTCACCTGATCAAGGATGTCTTCTGCACTGACACCGTCAGTACCCATACCAAAAGCGCTGTCGAGTAATTGCCCGTCAACAATACGTCCTTCCAGAACATCGATCAGGCGTGCCGGTTGCTCATGAATCTCCTTCAGCATGAAATGGCGATATTCACCCTTCGCAGTAGCATCAGCGCTTAACTCTGATTCTTTAATCTCACGTTCAACAACCTCACCCTGATCATTGTAAATCGCCAGCGCATCGGTTCGAATATCGGCAATATCACCTTCTTCAAGGTAAATAAATCGACGGGTCACCGGTAATAAAGCTGCCGCATCGGAGGCAATGAAATATTCACCAATACCGACACCAATCACCAGTGGACTACCACGTCGCGTCGCCACCAGACGATTTTTATCGGTTTTCGAGATCACGCCCAGGGCATAAGCGCCTTCAAAATCGGCAACTGCCAGACGCACTGCGGCAAGCAGATCACCTTTCTGTTTCAAATAGTGTTCAATCTGGTGGGCAGCAACTTCGGTATCGGTTTGCGAGGTAAAACTATATCCCTCCAAGCTTTGCTGCTTACGCAGTTCACTGTGATTTTCGATAATACCGTTATGCACAATCACGACTGTCTGGTTACACACATGCGGATGCGCATTTTTTTCGCTGGGCTCACCGTGTGTTGCCCAGCGTGTGTGCGCTATCCCCAGTACACCGCGCAGCTCGGTATTTTCCAGCGCATCCGCCAGCTCTTTAACCTTACCAACACGACGCACACGACTAATGCAATCGTCTGAATCCAGTACCGCGATACCGGCTGAATCATAACCTCGATATTCAAGGCGCCTAAGTCCTTCTAACAAAATGGGTGTTCCATTACGCTCAGCAACCGCACCGACAATTCCACACATAGTTAATCCTGAAATTTAAACTGTTAATTGATTTTCATCCTGAACAATAATAGAAGCTAAAAACTGCAAATACCATTGATTTGCGATGATTATATAGTACTATTTAATGTGTTCCCTAATAAGAAAATTCATGGTTTAGGCCTTAAATACTAACTGCGTCAAAATGAATGCTCCCTGGTTACAAGGACACTCAAAAAAAAAGACCAATAAACCACAATGAGTCATCAAAACTAATGAAAAAAAATCGCCCTCTCCTATTGTTACTTTTTTCAATGTGTCTGCTGCGTTCTTCGGTGATATACAGTAACGATGACTCAGCTACTTTCACCTCGACAGCTAATGATGCCGCGGCTATTCAATTAGCCAGACTTTCAGAAACACAGAATGGCCTGCAGGTTGCAAAAGTAAATACGACAACTTATAGCAAAAGCGGTACGCATCACACTGAAGATAATAACAAACAGTCTGTCATCGAAAAAACACCAGAGAAAACCTTTACCGATCAGGAAATGACCGACCTGAGGCAGCTTTTTTTACAGGCTGAAGACGCTGTCAAAAAAGGCGATGAGAAAAAATATTCCCAGCTTGCAGATCAACTAAAAGACTACCCGCTGTATCCATACCTGCAGTATCAATGGTTAAAAAAACATCTGAATCACGAAGACCAGGTAAAACTTTTCCTGCAACAGCATAAGTCTTCACGTTATGCCCGTTTATTAAAACGGCAGTGGTTATATCGTCTGGCTAAAAACAAGCAGTGGCAGACCTTTCTACAGTTCTACAGTAAAACCAGTGACAGCAGCTTGAACTGTTATTACCGGCGCGCACAATATAACACTGGCGATAAACAAACCGCACTTAACGGCGCAAAAAAACTGTGGGTCGTCGGTTATTCGCAACCGAAAGCATGTGACCCATTATTCGCACAGTTAAAAAAATCCAGCCTGTTCAAACAGGATCTATTCTGGCAACGTTTTGATGCCGCACTGCAAAACAATAAAACGAAACTTGCCAGTTATGTCAAGAAACTTATGTCTCCGGCTGACCAAAAAACAGCGGCATTATGGCTGAAGCTTCACCGCAACCCTGAACGCTATCTCCCTGAGCTGCTAACCCAGGCTAAAACAGAGCAGTCACCTTTAATGTTTAGCCATGCCATTAATCGACTCGCCAGCAGGGACATTAATCAGGCCATTGAATTGTGGGATAACAACAAACACGACTTTAATATTAGCGAAAAACGCTCAGCCAAACTGGAAAAACGACTGGCATTCAAGCTGGCATACAAAAACGAAACAGGTGCCTATGAGCGACTTGGGCAATTGAGCGAAGCTGACAACAGCAGTAAAACACGGCGCATAAGAGTCGCTTTATATGAACAAAACTGGCCACGTGTCATCAGCGCAATAGAAAACTTGAGCCCTGCTGATCAGCAAAGCGAAAAATGGCAATACTGGCTGGCACGTGCCTACCAGGAAACAGGTAAACCCATACAGGCTGAAGAACTGTTAAACACCCTTTCCAGCAAACGTGACTTTTATGGATACCTCGCCGCTGACATGGTCAACGGTTTGTATCAGTTATCCAATGACCCGATAGAAGTCACTACACAGGAAATTGCCGACATTCAAAACCGTGATGCATTTCGTGTTGCATACGAATTTATGATTCTGGATAGAGAAAAAGAAGCCAAGTTGCAATGGTGGCATGCAATACGACAGTTAAATAAAAATGAAATTTCAACCGCGGCCAAACTGGCACAACAATGGCAATGGGATGAAATTGCGATATTTACCATCGCCAAAATAAAACACTGGGATGACATTGAAATGCGTTTCCCGCTCAGTTATTCCGATAAAATTCATGAGAATGCAATACAGCAGAAACTTAACCCTGCCATTCTCTTTGGCCTGGTACGCCGCGAAAGCGCATTCAATAAAGATGCACATTCACCTGTCGGCGCACGAGGACTGATGCAAATAATGCCGCAAACAGGACGGCAAATTGCCAAAGATCTTAATGAGCGTTGGAAGGGAAAAAACAGCCTGTTTAATCCTGTTAAAAATTTAAAGTATGGTTCGTATTATTATCAGAAACTGCTAAATCAATTTGATGGTCACTACGCACTTGCGCTGGCTGCCTATAATGCTGGTCCTAATAGGGTGAAAAAATGGCTGCCTGATGAAACCATCCCGGCAGACATCTGGATTGAAACCATCCCGTTTCGTGAGACCCGTGACTATGTAACATCGGTGCTCGTCTATGCAATGATTTATCAGCAGCGCACAGAGTCTAATGAACTGACAATGAATGACTTAACGCGTGATGTAGAGCCGCTGGTGTTAACACGTTAAATTTGTGTTTTTATAATTATATCGGTTGAATCAGTTCTTCACCTTCGTTGCGTGAATTATTCACCCGTTTATCAACCTTATAAACCTGAAAGTCTGTCAAACATTCATTAAGCAAAATATTTTTATCTTCACTGGAATGCAACCACTGTTTTGCAGTAGCAACGCTTAGCATTACTGGCATACGAACATGCAGGTCTTTCAAGCTGCCTTTAGATTCGGTGGTAATGATGGTGCAGGACTTTAGCGGCTCACCACCAAACTTGCACTCATCCCAAAGGCCAGCAAAAACGAGCGGCTGCCTGTCTAATAATGACCCGTCTTTTGAAGTGACAAAATACGGTTGTTTGGCACCCTGCTCAGTTTGCCATTCATAGTAACCCAGGGCAGGAATCAAACATTTCTGATTATGCGACCAGGCATGTCGAAAAGCCGGTTTCGATTCGATACTTTCTATTCGTGCATTAAAGCTGGCATATTTATTTGAAACTTCTTTCGACCAGGACGGTACCAATCCCCATCGCATAGCAAAACAGGCACCCTCAACAAAAACACCTATCTGCGATGCTGGCGAAACATTGTATCGATTAAATAACTCGTTTGGCCATTCCCGCATTAATTCCAGCCATGCAGCAGAAGGTTTTAAAGCACTGGCAAATCGTCCACACATATTCTTGATACGTTTAAATGTAAAGAGTCAGCGAATTCAAGGGATCGTTGATAAATAATTACGCTGGTAATGCTGATTTGTCACCGACAACTAAGCTTTCTAATGCACCCTGTACAAACGGTAACCACATTGATAAATACTGTTGAGTTGCCAGCCAACATCGGTGTTCATACCCAGTTTCGATCGAATACGGCTGATGTGCGTATCCACGGTACGGGTATTGAGATCAGCACTTGTCCCCCAGATATATTCCAGCAGCTCATCACGTGAAATCAGACTCGATGCATTGCGAAACATAAAAGCAGCCAGTTCAAATTCCTTGTTCGTCAGCTTTACTGCTTGACCGTTTATTGAAATGCTACGCTCAGAATGATTGATCTGGTAGGGTTCGTATTCTTCGATACCGCCTGACAGCTTAGGTTTACCATTGACTTCGTTTTCTATTTTACTGGCAACAACGCCAAGCTTGTGACGACGGTGTAGCGCATTGATCCTGGCCAGCGCCACCTCTCTATTGACTGGCTTAACCATGTAATCATCCGCACCATGATTAAGCGCCTCAACAATACTTTTTTCATCATCACGGCTGGTCATGAAAATAACCGGGGTGTCAGAACCTTTCTCACTACGTAACCAGTCTAGCTCATCAACGCCTGTGGTATCCGGAAGGTTCCAGTCAAGCACCAGTACGTCAAAATTATCTGTCGCGATACCTTCACGAAAACTACTACCTGTTGTATACGCTTTCAAATGGTCCCCAGCCTCTTCCACCCATAAGCTGATTATTTCTATCAGACTGACGTCATCTTCCAGTAACCCAATACGCACTACATAAACCCCTGCCAATAATATTAATGATGGCACATTTAACCCAACAATAAAGCTCCAATCAATGCCATAGACACAATGTCCATACTGCACGTATTGTTTCATACTCAACCGATGTTTGGTAGTTGTGTCTATGCAACAAGAGGTGCTACATTACTACCCTTGAAAATTTAGTTGTGTTCTATCCCTGATTATCCGGACAACATACCAACATAGTATGTTAAAGAGAAATTAATGACGAAGCCTGAACAGCCATCCATTAGTGATGGTTTTGATCTACTCGCAAAGAACACAGAATTATCTCTGGGTGAATATACTGCTATCACGCAGAGCCAGGCTGATATCGAACTTTTTTTAACACAACACCTCGATACATTTAGCACCGTGCTTTTTGGCGCTTTCTCGCGCAAAACCATTGTTTCCCCTTTGTCAGGCAGTATCGTTGACATGCTTGTTTTGTTCAGGGGCATCGATGTCAAACTTACCTACCCTTCCCGGATATTCACAAAATTAAGTGACAGCTTAATGAAAAAATATCCCGACGCTTATACAATGGAAGGAAGAAGTATTCTGATGCTGCCAATAAATAACTTCCTCTATAAAATCCAGCCGGCCTATCCGATATCTGAACATACCTATATGTTGCCTGCTGAAAAATTTAACGACTGGGTTAAATACGACATTACCTCATATAACGATATTTTCATGAAAGAAAATGTTCGCCATAAAGGAAAATTGATTGCAATTATTCGAATGATAAAAACCTGGAACAGAGTTTCAGGTAATTTATTTAATGGTTATTATCTGGAACTTCTGGTTACCGCATTATTATCGTCATATGAAATTACAAGCTATGCAGAAACGCTATGCCACATTTTCAATAAAGCACTATTTGAGGTCGTCTTTCAAAAACATGATCCCGCCAATATGGAATTTCAGGTAGAAGGCCTGAACAATATCGATGATTTGATAACCGCCATGTTACTGTTGAAAAAATCGTACAAGCTGGCCAATGAAGCTATCCTGCTTGAACAAAATAATAAAACAGAAAAAGCGCTGGAAAACTGGAATGAAATATTTCCCAGGGTATTCCCGACTCAGGTAGACATGGTCGTTGCTAAAGCCAGACGTACTGGAATAAAAGGTGCAGATGCATTAAGAATGATGATCAGTCATAAATAATAACGACACCTTACACAGCCTTTGCATAAACACGACACAACCGTTTTTTCTGTTAATATTTTAGTTATTGTGAATTTATAGGGGAGTAGTGAGATGGGAAATAAAAACAAACTCAAAAAACTTGTAAAAACCAACAGGAAGGTAGGCGAAGCAGAGAGCTGGATATTTTCCTTAGTTCCGATTCTTGTGGCATTTGTTTTTTATATCATGTTCATTGTATCCTCGGAGATAGAGCAAAAGGGGCTTTTCATCGCATACGGCGCAGCGGCAGGCATTATTGGCCTGGAAACTTACTGGATAGTTCGAGGCTGGCGAAAAAATCATGGCAGCACAATCGTCATGGGCTTCATTGGTATCGCTATTACCCTGGGTCTGCTTTATCTGTATTTATCCTTCACCTAGATCATTAACATAACCTGCTGGCCAAATTTTCACTGTCGTTGCGTCAGCCATAAAACAGGCTCGATGCAGGGGACTAAGAGAATAAATTAAGGTGCCAGATCGTTTCCAGTCTATTGCATTGTTATGTTTTTATCGTGGACTGTAACCTGATTATCTCTTCCTCTACCTCAGTTATCTGCTCATTGAGAATTTCAAAGGCAAACTTGTATACTTTTAAAATTCGCTGTTTTCCATTTTCCAGCATTAGCGGTGATACTCTTTTAATAATGTCACCATCGATATCTGGATAACCACACACTAATACCGGGCCGTCACTATTCTCCGGGGTACAGCTCACATCGATGAAGTCACGCCAGGTATATGGTGCAGAAAGCTCGTCACCGTTATTCGCCTCCGGTGAAAGTGGTCTGTTTTTTTGAAACTGGTCTAAGGCTGCGTAAAGATTTTTTCGCTTCGCTACAAGGTTATCCTTGATCTGGTGCAGCGATTCAGAAAATTCGGTGTAGTCCATGTTATTCATAATTATCTCTCTGGTTTCGCATGCACAATGCAAAGTTAAGCGAATTAAGTTAAAGGAGTGTAAGGATAGAATTACTAATTATCTACTTTACAGAATTGATCATTATTTAATCCCTGCTTCTTCTTTTGCTTTTATTCTAGTTCAAGCGATTGTAACAGAGCAGCAGTTTTATCTTTTAGGCACGAATAAAAAATCAAGATCATCCTGGAATGTAATACCATTTACTTTCCATTCATTATTTGGTTTGTAGTAGGTGAATTTCCAATAAATGGCATGATTTTCAAATTTATGTAAAAAGTAATATCTAACAAAAGACTGACCAATTCTTTCCTCGCTAACTAACTCGATACCTGTTGGTTTGCCAAATCTTTGTTGTACTACGCTCCACTGCGTATTAATCTGGTTTGCTAATCCATCTATTTCAACGGGAGGTAGAGGCCAATGGGATTTAGCTATATTTAGCCCTTTATCAAACTCTTCTTTTAAAAAATGCTGCATTATTGTGTTTGAAAGTGTTTTTGTTTCTGTTACATCTTTCAGTGGCGCAGCTGTTATTACTTGCGAAAATAACAATGCAAATACAAATACCCAGGTTTTCATTTATTTCTCCTTTTATTGCGGCTAACGACCAGGCTCGCTAGCTGATATAGAGCGTAGCGGAAAAAACGGCCGTGGGCAGCGCTTTAATAAGTTTTGTTATTCTATTTCACCGTGATGACGACATTTCCCTTTTTATGACCTTTTTCGACATAGTCGTGAGCTTCAACAATCTGTTCCAGGGGATAACATCTATCGATCACCGATTTTATCTTTCCTGCCTCAACCAGCTCTTTGAGGAAGATTAAATCTTCCATCCTGTAACTTGCCACCACAGAGATTACTTTCTTGCCGCTTATTATTGAAGCCCATAACCCTCGAAGCTGCTCTCTCAGCGTCGGGTTTGCTAAAAGATAACGTCCATTTTGCTTTAGCGATTTTTTACTGTGTGAAAACGGACTCTTGCCTATCGTGTCAAAAATAACATCATAGGTCACACCGTTGTTCGTAAAATCCTCTTTCGTGTAATCAATGACCTTAGCGGCGCCCAACGATTTCACCAGCTCAATATTCGTGGTACCACATACTGCGGTAACGTCTGCACCAAAAAACCTGGCAAGCTGCACCGCAAAGGTCCCTATACTTCCGGTGCTACCGTAGATCAGTACTTTTTCTCCGCGCTGGATATTTGCTTTCTTAAGAAAATGTAACGCATTTAGTCCCCCAACAGGAATAGCGGCGGCTTCCTTATAGTTCATATTGGCCGGTTTTATTGCCATCGCATGTGTACTCGGCAGACATATGTACTCAGCATAAGCACCAAAGGTCATCTCAGTAGGTGCAAAAACCGGATCGCCTACTTTAAATAGTTTTACCTCTCTGCCTGCGGCTTCGACATCCCCGGCAAGCTGTTGCCCTAATATAGCCGTTCCTCTTGGTTTAATGAGACCAATAACTAATCGCAAGGGGAGCCATAGCCAGTTATGAATTTCGTACCTACGAATTTCACAGTCACCGGTTTCGACGGTTGTCGCAACGATTCTTATCAGCACTTCATTGTCCTTAGGAACAGGTTTTTCTACTTCTTTGAGCTGAAGCACATCCGGTGGCCCGTACTTTGTCCATACCACTGCTTTCATAAATCGTTCTCCATAGTGATAACAACTTTTCCTTTTACCCCGCCTTCGCCAAAATACCGCATCGCTTCAGCAGTTTCACTTAAGCGGTAACGTTTATCGATAACAGGCGTGACTATGCCAGCCTCAAAAAGCGTTTTCATATAATCCAGATCGTTTGCATCTGGTTTATGCATTAGCAGACCCATTTTCTTGCCGCTGGTCAGTAAAATAAATGGTCCCAGGAACAGGAGCTGGTTTGCCAGAGACGAAGCACCACCGACCATGACATAAATCCCCCTGGGACTTAATGCGCGTTTGTAATCGAACAAGGAATGAAATCCCATAACATCAAGAATCAGATCATACTGCTGTCCATTTTTAGTGAAGTCTTGCTGCGTGTAATCAATGACGTGGTCCGCACCCAGCGAGCGCATAAACTCCAATTTCATCATGCTGTCCACGCCAGTGACTTCGGCCCCGAATGATTTGGCCATTGGCACCGCAAACGACCCCACACCACCACCCGCACCATTAATCAAAATTTTTTGTGCTGACTGAGTCTGTCCTTGCTGAATTTTTCCTTGACGAAGCCCCTGCAGGGCGAGGACTGCCGCTTGTGGTACAGCCGCTACTTCTTCGAATGTCATGCTGGCCGGTTTCAACGCTAAGTCCTTGTCACTGACACAGACATACTCGGCAAAACCGCCCCAGCCACACCTGGAGATATCACCGAATACCTCATCACCTGGCTGAAGTCGTTTTACTTTTTTACCAACGGCTTCAACCTGCCCCGCGATGTCACAGCCGAGTATCTGGATTCGCTTTGGTTTTAGCAGCCCTGAAAAAATGCGATTCACGAACGGAGTCCCTCTCAGCAGATCCCAGTCCCATGAATTGATCGATGCCGCATAAATTTTTACCAGAACTTCATCGTCTTTGGGAGTCGGTTTTTCTACCTCTTTAAGCTGAAGTACATCCGGTAGTCCATATCTTGTGCATACAATCGCTTTCATAAATATTCCTCGAAGATTGTTTTGATTCAATCATTTTCAGAATCATCTACAATATTACATCTTGCAAGTTTTCAAAACCCAACGTTTTAATAACTGCCCATTAAAGTGGTATTAGTTCAAAGCGTGGCACGAGCGGCGCTTTTTGCGGGCCGATTGAATGCGATTGTTAGCTATTTTTTGTTTCATTGGCCGTGTCTATGATAGCTGCGATTACTATTTCAGGCTCCGTGACTTGAGGAAAGTGCCCGCTCTTATTACAAAGGTAATGCCTTGAGTATTTTGACAAACCAAGCAACTTTGATTGATAACGCTGATGAACTTTAAATGCCTCTTCTGGTACAAATGGCATTTTCTTTGTACCCGTTACAACCGCTATTGGCACATTGGGAAATGAATCAGCATTTTGTATTTGAGAAACTGTTTCTTCTATACACTCATCTTCAGAGTATTTGAGCTTATCAAATATTCTTTCAATGTTTTTCAGTCCATCATTGATAGCTCGCACAATGAACGGAGGTTTATATTGTTTTTGCTCCGCTACTTCTAATGGGTGCGGTGCATCAATAAACACTACCCCTGAAACATCATTCGGATAAATACGGGCAAAAAGGTTTGCGAAAATACCACCTATTGAATGCGCAACAAATAAGAATGGAGGCCGTAAATTAAGTTTTAATAATAATTTATGAATATCTTCAACTACTACTTCTCCAGTTTGTTTTAAAACCGCGTTAGAAGATGAGCCTACACCATGCCTATTGAAAATAAGAACACGATGATCTTTTGAAATATTTGGGTAAACCTTATTCCAGCTATCAAAGTTCATTCTGAAGCCATTAAGGAATACTACATTTTGCTCGCCATTTCCGATGAGCTTGTACTCAAACTGATTACGGTCAATATCTGACACGAAGCATCCCTCTCTTTTGACAGCTAACGTCAGCATAACCGGCGTTTTTAACATAGCGCAGCGACGCAAAATAAATCCTAGCTAATGCACTTGTTAGCACATACGTACTTAAATGTAGAAATAACCTCATGTACTTCAAAAATGAGAATATTCTACCCTTCTTCACACCACGCAATTGGCAACTTTTCTGGATCAAATATGTAGTCACATACTTTTATAATTCTCCCCTTCTTAATCCTGACAACACTTACTCCACTAACCAATATATTAATTCCTTTCCGGTTGGTGACAGAATTATCCCATTCTACAGTAATAATATTGGTGCCAATGAGATCAAAAATATTATCCACACAGATACTTTTTATTGAAAAATGCACTGAAGGACCGGCATCCATTAAATTATTGAACCAGGCTGATACAGCACGCTTTCCTTTATTTGTTCCACTTACAGACACATTCCCGGGATAAATGAAAACTGCACTGTCATCCCATAATGAAAGGAATTTTTCCATATTCCGATCATTAAAATATGAAAATGCAGACCGTATTTTTTGTTTTGCAATGAGGGCACCCAACATACATAACTCCTATTGTTAATCTCCTTATATTGTCATTGACGTGCTAACGTAGTCTAAAAAGATGGAGGGATTAATATCTAACCACTTTGAAGAATTGATCATTATTGAATCCATACCTTCCTTTTACTCTAATGAGCAAGTTCAGTTGGCATCTAAAGCATAACAGCAATAGAAACGACAATGTTGCTGGCCAAGTGAAGCTTTTGTTAGTCCTTGAAATATTGTTTAAATTCGTCTGCCGGCTCACGATCAGAATAGATATAAACAGAATTACCAATAGGGTCTATTATGGAAAAGCCTCTATCCCCCCATGGATGATCTTCCAATGGCATTGCAGTTTGCAGACCAGATTCTGTTAATCTTGCATGTTCCGCATCAACATCTTCAACCTTGAAGTTAAGCATAATGCCGGTACCACTAAACACCGGCATATTATCTTGCGGTTGCATAAATTGAATGGATGGCCCATCTCCGGCAATGCGTAAATTGACATACCAACCAGCATCAAAGATGGCCTTTGCTGAAAAATGACGTTGATAAAACTCACGACAAGTTTCTACATCATTGGTGATAAAACATGTTGAAAGTTCCATGGTTTTCATCGCGTCCCCTTGGTTGGATTAACGTCATAAAAAAGCATCGCGGTGTTTTATGCCACGACATGCACATGTTTTTTATGTGCAAACTTTATTGTCCTGTCGAGCGATTTTATATTTCGCCCTTTAAATACGCTTGCCGCCGTTGTTTGCTGAATTTTTCTATGGCATACCTTAACATCACGCGTGGCATTTTTTTATAATACTTTTTAAGATATTTTTCTTCTATCCTGATATCACGATTGCCAACTTCTCTTAACATCCAGCCTACTGCTTTATGAATTAAATCCTCTGAATCGGAAAGCAAGACACTTGATATTTTTAACGTATCTTTATATTGATTATTTTTTATAAAGTACGCGGTTGAAATAATTGAAATTCGTCGCTCCCATAATAAATCAGAGAGTGCTAATTGATATAAAACTGTTCTATCTTTCTCGAATAACCAGGCACCTATAATGTATGGTGCCGAACTATCTACAAGGTCCCAATTGTTTATGTACTTCGTGTTTTTCAAATACAGATTAACTATTTTTTCTTTTGTGCGTGCATCACCTTTTGCAAACATTTTGACCAATAACAGTAGTGAGAATAATCTAATTTCATGATACTCAGATTTTATTAATTTTTCGATTTCAGTAATGGATGTGTCTTCAAAAAGCTTAACTGCTTTACGCAAAACAGGCACTCTTATACCCAGGAATTTATCGCCGTGGCCGTATTCTCCTTCACCTGTTTTGAAATATTTTTGAGAGTGCTCAGCTATTATTGCGTCTGAAAGATTATTTAAGTATGAAATAATATTTTGACTATTCACATTACTCTCTTTTTATAATGCCTGGATTGCTAACGTCTCAATAACAGGCCATTTACTTAACGGACGCATTTTGCCCTTTGAGTAAATTGTCCTTATTTATTTCATTGTTAGGCTTTATACGCATTTATTGTCACAGCATCAAAACCAATATCAACGGTTTAGATCCTGCGGATGATCGATATCCGTCAACACGCCGGCATCATTAGTGGCAAGCAGTTCAAGTTCATCTGAATGAGCCGCAATCAGATCCCTGGCGCCCTTGTCACCGGACAATCCTCGTAACGGCTGTAGCCAGCGCGAGGAAAACCCAACCGGGTGACCACGACGTCCTGCGTACACAGGCGCGATGATGGATGCACCGTTTTTGACACGATCAGCCAGGGTGGCCATAGTTGCCGGCTGTACCCATGGCATATCAGCCAGCGCGATCAACCAGCCATCCGCCTCAGTCGTGGCATTGACGCCAGCGGCCAGGCTCGTGCCCATGCCTTCATCGGCCAGCGGATTTTCCACGATCTGCAGACCGAGTTCTGTAAATAACTCGATCAAGGCCTGGTCACCCGGTTTTACCACGGCTAACGTATTCGGTAACACCTGATTCAGCGCATGCGCAGCAGCGACTGCAAGGGGTACGCCATCATGCAGCGGATACAGCAGTTTGGGTGCACCGAAGCGCCGGGCCGAACCGGCGGCGAGCAGGATGCCGACAACCTCTGTCATGTGTTTTGTTGCACCTGTTGGGTTATGCCATTACGGATGGCCGTGATCTGCGCGAGGATAGAAACCGCGATTTCTGCCGGACGCTTGCTGCCGATGTGCAGGCCAGCCGGGCCATGGATGCGTGCGATCTGCTGCGCGCTGTAACCCAGCGATGCCAGCCGTTGTCGCCGTGCCTCTGCCGATCGGTTTGAACCCAGCGCACCAATATAAAAGGCCTGCGACTCCAGCGCAGCACTCAGACCCAGATCATCCTGCCTCGGGTCATGCGCCAGTGTCACGATGGCGGTGCGCGCCTGATCACTCAGTCCCCGCACGGCATCATCGGGCATGACACGGCTATAGTAAACATCGTCGAGCGGGCTGAGCGGAGCAAAGCTTTCGCGCGGATCACAGATGATGACCCGGTAATCGAGATGCCGTGCCATGCTGGCAAGATGGCGCGCAAGTTGACCGTCACCAATCAG
>Ga0316201_10000398_pt1 | contig 24090 bp, 27 predicted proteins | sample CS6wburrow_MG_FD_204516 | JGI IMG/M metagenome (GOLD analysis project Ga0316201, IMG submission 204516) | Coastal sediment microbial communities from Delaware Bay, Delaware, United States - CS-6 worm burrow | ecosystem: Environmental > Aquatic > Marine > Coastal > Sediment | place: USA... | reverse complement strand
AGCCGGCCGTACCGAATGACAGCACGGGCGTGCCTGGAAAAAAATGATTGAGTGGCTTTTTCTCGATCGGATCGATGCAGAAGCCGCTCGAGCGGCCGTAGGTGGTCAGGACGATCTCGTCATCGCTTCGGCCGCGCACGAAACACAGGCCGCGCTGGCCGTCACGCAATTTGCAAAAACGCGGGCACAGGTCGCACTGCAGTCGACCATCGTTGAGTCGGTGCCAGTAACGGCCTGAAATACCGGAAATTTCGCGTGTTTTCGCCATGAGATCTGACTACAAGATATAGGGGCTCTGCAGCGCTCTATCAATACTGGGACTCGTAGACCTACCTATATGTTCTTAGAACAAGGGGTCTACAATAGATTCGACGTGGATCAGGAGCGCAGCTATGACCTTGATCCGGACACCTGCCGTCGCCGGTCAGTTCTACCCCGAGAATTCCGGAGAGTTGAGCGCGACCGTCGCGACGCTGCTTGAGGAGGCGCAGGGCGGGGATACCCTCGCGCCCAAAGCCCTTATTGTGCCTCATGCCGGGTATGTCTATTCAGGCCCCGTGGCCGCCACCGCTTATGCCCGGCTACAGCCATATCGCGATCAGTATCAACGAGTGATCCTGATGGGTCCCTGCCACCGAACGCCTGTACACGGCCTGGCGCTAAGCAGCGCCGATGCGTATCGCACGCCCATGGGCGACGTGCCACTCGACAAGACTGCGATTGCTAGCCTGGATTGCCCCGGTGTGCAGATCTTTGATGAGTCGCATCAGAACGAGCACAGCCTCGAGGTGCACCTGCCGTTTCTGCAGGCGCTGCTGGGACACTTTTCCGTCGTTCCTGTCGTCGTTGGCGATGCGAAACCTGAACAAGTGTCGCAGGTGCTCGACGCGCTGTGGGGCGGGCCGGAAACCCTGATCGTGATCAGTTCGGACCTGAGCCATTACCAGAAATACGATGAGGCCCGCGCAATAGATGCGGTGACCTGCCAGGCTATCGAAGACCTCGACGCCAGGAAGATAGACCACGATATGGCCTGTGGTGCGACGCCGGTTGCCGGCCTGCTCATCGCCGCAAAACGCCGTGGGATGAAAGTGACAACGCTCGACCTGAGAAATTCCGCGGATACGACGGGTGCCAAAGGCCTCGTTGTGGGCTACGGCGCATGGATGTTTGTTTGAATGAAGATACTGACGTACCTGTTGTTGTTCATAGCCATCGCTGCTTCTGCGGAAGATGCCGGCTACACGGCCGCGCGAGCCGCCATGGCCGAAGAATTGAGGCTCTACGCGCAATTCGTGGACGATCCGGACGAAGCGAGGGTCAGTGATGCGGTGCTGGCATCATTGAATACCGTGAAACGCCACGAACTCGTGCCGCTACCGGAGAGACGCTTCGCGTACGAGAACCGACCGCTGCCGATCGGGTATGGCCAAACGATTTCGCAACCCTATATCGTTGCGCTCATGACGGAGCTCATCGAGCCCGATGCCGATGACGTCGTTCTCGAAGTGGGTACTGGTTCGGGATATCAGGCGGCGATCCTCGCCGAACTCGTCGACCATGTTTACAGCATCGAGATTATCGACGCACTTGCCACCCGAGCGAAATCGGACCTTGCCAGGCTTGGCTATAAGAACGTTACGACACGGCTCGGTGACGGCTATTACGGCTGGGAAGAGCACGGACCGTTCGACGCCATCGTTGTCACGGCCGCGGCCAGCCACGTGCCGCCGCCTCTGATTGAACAGCTGAAACCAGGCGGCCGCATGGTCATTCCCGTCGGCAGCCGCTTCATGACGCAAACGCTGTTGTTGCTCGAAAAGACCGAAAAGGGAGAGATCATCACCCGGCAATTCGGCGCCGTCCGATTCGTGCCGTTAACCGGCGAGCACTAGGCGCGTCGCCGTGCGCCGGTTGCTTCCTGCAACGCTGCTTGTCTCCGCAGGGGCAATCGGCTACGAACTGTTGTTGATGCGCGTCCTGTCCATTGTGCAGTGGCATCACTTTGCGTACATGATCATTAGCCTTGCGTTGCTCGGCTATGGCGCAAGTGGTACCTGCATCGCGATTTTCAAGTCTCGACTGGAGGCCAGATTCGAGGCCGCCTTTGCGGCCAGTGCGCTGCTCTTTAGTATTACGATGGTCGCATGCTTCGCGCTCGGTCAGCGTGTGCCCTTCAACGCGCTGGAGGTCGTCTGGGACGCAAGGCAATTCCTTAATCTGAGCCTGATCTACCTGGTGTTTTTCGTGCCGTTCTTCTTCGCCGCCTCCTGTATTGGTCTGGCGTTTACCTGCAGGCGTCGCGACATCAGTCGTATTTACTTCTTCGATCTTTTTGGCGCGGGGCTCGGGGCCATTCTGATTATCGGCACGCTGTTCGCGTTCATCCCTGAGGATGCACTCCTTGTACTGATGACGCTACCGCTCGTCGCGTCGGTTATCATGAGTACGCGGTCCTCCGCGCGTGCGTCGCTGATGGCCGTGCAGCTTATCTGGCTCGGACTGCTGGTCAGTGGCATCCCGCAAAAACAGCTTACCCTGCGTGTCTCGGAGTACAAGGGGCTTAGCCAGGCGCTGCAGGTGATCGACAGCCGGGTACTGGATGTATCGTCCAGTCCGCTAGGGTTACTCACCGTCGTCGAGAGCCCGACAGTGCCGATTCGCCATGCGCCGGGCCTGAGTTTCAACACTCATCATATCCCGCCTGAGCAGCTTGCCGTGTTTACAGACGCCGATGGTATGAGTGCACTCACACGCTTCGATGGCGACCTGAACTCGTTGGGCTACTTGGGCGATATCACCGCTGCCTTACCGTATGCGTTGCTCAAACAACCTGACGTCCTGGTTCTCGGTGCCGGCGGTGGCAGCGACGTGCTGCTGGCGTTGTATCACGGCGCGAACCGCGTCGATGCGGTAGAGCTCAATCCGCGAATGACTGAACTCGTTCGTGAAACGTACGCGGGCTTCGCAGGCTTTGTTTATGAGGATCCGCGCGTAACCGTGCACACCAGTGAGGCACGCGGTTTCGTCGCACGAAGCAGTCGCCAATACGACCTGATTCATATCGGCCTGCTCGATTCCTTCGGCGCGTCCGGTGCTGGTGTTCATGCGCAAAGTGAAAGTTATATCTACACGGTGGAGGCGATCCGCGAATACCTAGAGCACACGACGTCCGGAGGCATGCTCGCTATCACGCGCTGGTTGAAATTGCCGCCGCGTGACGGCCTGAAACTCGTGGCAACATCGATTGATGCGCTGCGCACGATGGGAGTTAGCGAACCCGGGCATCGACTCGCCGTCATTCGCAGTTGGAACACGAGTACCTTGCTAGTCAAGAATGGCGTGTTCACGTCCCACGAGATCGAGGCGCTGCGGGGATTTGCACAGTCGCGTTCATTCGACACAGCCTGGTTTCCCGGTATTCAGGCGAGCGATCCGAATCGCTTCAACGTGCTGCGTGAGCCGTATCTTTACGACGGAGCGAAGGCGCTACTCGGGCCGCGTGCTGACGAATTCGCCGAGCGCTACAAATTCTATATACGGCCCGCAACGGACAACCGGCCGTACTACTTTCATTTTTTTAAATGGGCGACGCTTCCCGAAGTTATCGCGCTGCGTCGGCTCGGTGGCGCAGGGCTGATCGAATGGGGCTACCTGATTCTGATCGCAACCTTGTTTCAGGCAGTTATTGCGGGCTTGGTACTGATTCTGTTGCCGCTTTCCTGGGTCAGGCGCGACTGGCCGGCCGGCACAGGGCCGCGCATGGGCGCTTACTTCCTGTTGCTCGGTCTGGCATTTCTGTTCATCGAAATGGCGTTCATCCAGAAGTTCATTCTGTTCCTGAGCCATCCGCTGTATTCGGTTGCCGTTGTCTTAAGTGGATTTCTCGTATTTGCCGGGCTCGGTAGCGCCTGGTCTGAGAGCCTTGCCGCGAAACTCGCGGGCAGCGGTCGCTCACCAGTCGCCATTGCCGTCATCGGAATCGTGGTGCTTACGATCATATACGCGATCCTGCTACCTTTAATCTTTGAGCGCTGCATCGGCTATTCGGACCCTGTGAAGATAGTGATCTCGCTTGGTTTAATTGCGCCTCTCGGTATCGGAATGGGTATGCCATTTCCGCTGGGGCTCAAGCACCTAGCCGCAACTGCGCCCAATTTCATTCCCTGGGCCTGGGGCATCAACGGCTTTGCCTCAGTGATGAGCGCGGTCCTTGCGACGTTGCTCGCGATCGAATTCGGCTTTGTCTTTGTGATTATTGTCGCATTGGTTTTGTACGCTATTGCGGTACTTATCTTTGTATCGTCAACGGCAACTACGAGTCCCAGCCTTCTTCGCCAATGAGCGGGACGAAACGAACGGGAACCAGGTCTTCTGTTCTGAATTCAGCTTCGCCAAGCCTGGTTACTCGAACCAATTCCTGATACCAAGTGGTCTTGCCGACCGGTATGACCAGGCGCCCACCGATCTTGAGCTGGTGCTGGAGTGTGTCAGGAACATCGGGGCCGCCGGCCGTAACGACAATGCCGTCGAACGGGGCTTGCTCGGGCCAGCCAAGTGTCCCGTCGCCATGCCGCACATGCACGTTTGCGTAACCCAGGTCGTCGAGAACCGAGCTCGCCATCGTCGCGAGCGCCTCGATGCGTTCTATCGTGTACACGTCTGCAGCGATCTCGGCAAGAACGGCTGCCGCATAACCCGAGCCTGTGCCAATCTCCAGAACTTTCTCTCCACCCTCCAGGGCCAGTGCTTCCGTCATGTAAGCAACGATATAGGGTTGCGAGATCGTCTGACCGTCGCCAATCGGCAGCGGCCCGTCGTCGTATGCCCATACGCCTTGTCCCTGCGGCAGAAATCGCTCACGGGGGACCTTGCGCATTGCCTCCAGGACTTTCTTCGATCGCACGCCACGCCCCGCAATCTGGCGTCGAACCATTCGCTCTCGCTGTCCCGGGTAGTCGGTCATATCTCCACTCCGCAGCCACTTCCAGAACTCGCTATGAGAAGAATAGGTCGATAATAGCGGTCAGGGTATCAGGGCTTGCCGCTAGTCCAATTCTGTGAGCATTCGTCGTGTCGCGGTACCCTGGAGTCTCGTTCGCGGTGGACTCGCCCCACCGCCAAAAAAAACACAAAACGCCCGTGAGGGGCGTTTTCCGACGTGCCCTCATAGGGAATTTTCCGTATTATTATCGTGGAAGAAGTAGCGTAATATACGGAAAATATTAGCCTTTTCGCGAGTGAGACCATGACAGAGACAGAAAAAAGCAGTCCCGAGACCGTTGTAGCCATGTCGCAGCCCGACTCGGCATCACGACCAGAGGGTGAGTCACCCGCCCATATTTTTAGCAGCATGCGACACGACCCGGAGAAGATTAAAGATCTGTTTCGCAACGGGACCTACCCGTATAAGACGAAAATTCGCAAAGCTGCCTACGAGAAGCATAAAGAAGAGCTCCAGGTGGAGCTCCTCAAGATTCAGAGCTGGGTCAAGGAAACGGGCCAGAAGATTGTCGTTATTTTCGAGGGCCGTGACGCGGCCGGCAAGGGTGGCACGATCAAGCGCTTCATGGAGCACCTTAATCCTCGCGCGGCGCGCGTCGTGGCACTGGAAAAACCGACGGATCACGAGCGCGGCCAGTGGTACTTCCAGCGATACGTTGCGCAACTCCCGACCGAAGGCGAGATGGTCTTCTTCGATCGCTCCTGGTACAACCGGGCCGGGGTTGAGCGCGTTATGGGCTTCTGTGACTCGCAGGAATACCTGGAATTCATGCGCCAGGTCCCGGACCTAGAGCGCATGCTGGTTCGCTCCGGTATTCGTTTGTTTAAATACTGGTTCTCTGTGACACACGAGGAACAAGAGCGTCGGTTTATCCAGCGGTTAGCCGACCCGCTCAAACACTGGAAGTTGAGTCCGATTGATCAGGAGTCTCAGGGTAAGTGGGACGAATACACGGATGCGAAAGAAGCGATGTTCTTCTACACCGACACGGCGGATGCGCCATGGACCATAATCAAATCGGATGACAAGAAGCGCGCCAGGCTGAATTGCATGCAGCATTTTCTCTCCAAGCTGGACTATCCCGGCAAGGACTCACGCATCCTGCATGGCCCGGATCCGCTGATTGTAGGATCATCGTCGCAGGTTATCGAAAAAGACCGCCATCTCTGGGGCTAAATGCGGGTTTGTGTTGCGGCGAGCGAGCGGCGATAATCGCCGCCGGTCCGCGTCGGCTTTCTCGCGACGGTCAGCCGTGAATTCCGCCAGGCCCGGAAGGGAGCAACGGTAGCGGTGATGCCGGGTGCCGGGAATCGGCTGGCGCGGGCCACTTACGTTACACTAATCGATTCTCAAGACGCCCTGAAGGCGGCTGAAGTTCTATGAGCTATCTCGTCCTGGCCCGGAAATGGCGGCCAAAAGACTTCTCGGAAACCGTAGGGCAGGAGCACGTGCTCCAGGCTCTTGTTAATGCGCTGGATTCAGGCCGGCTGCATCATGCATACCTGTTTACTGGCACTCGAGGTGTGGGAAAGACCACTATCGCGCGAATTCTTGCCAAGGCACTCAATTGCGAGAAGGGCGTCACCTCGCAGCCCTGTGGCGAGTGCAGTGCCTGCCTGGAGATCGATGAGGGGCGTTTTGTCGACCTGATAGAGGTTGATGCCGCCTCTAAGACTAAAGTCGACGATACGCGAGACCTGCTCGACAACGTCCAATACGCACCCGCTCGGGGCCGTTACAAGGTGTACCTGATCGATGAAGTACACATGCTCTCCAAGAGTTCCTTCAATGCGCTTCTGAAGACGCTTGAGGAACCACCGCCACACGTCAAATTTCTGCTGGCTACCACGGACCCGCAAAAACTCCCGGCAACCGTTTTGTCGCGCTGTTTGCAATTCAACCTGAAGCGAATGACGCCGCGCCTGATCTCGGACCGACTGTCCTATATCTGCGACGCCGAGTCCGTCGAGGCCGAGCCGGCGGCCCTTGCACTGCTTGCGAGAGCCGCCGACGGCAGTATGCGTGATGCTTTGAGCTTGCTTGACCAGGCGATCGCCTACTGTGGCGGTAAGATCGAGGAAAGCCAGGTTGCATTAATGCTCGGTACGATCGATCGTGATCATGTCGCGCGCCTGATGCAGTTGCTCGCCGACAACGATGCCAAAGGTCTGATTGAGGCTATCGCGGAGATCGACGAGCAATTCCCCGACTATTCCCGGTTGTTGGAGGATCTCGCGCGCGAGCTGCAACGCGTCGCCGTCTATCAGCTCGTCGGGACGTGTGACAGCGATGATGACATCAACGAACAGGAAATAGCGTCGCTCGCCGATGCGTTTGCGCCTGCGGATGTGCAGCTCTTCTACCAGATTGCCGTGATGGGCCGACGTGACCTGCATCTGGCGCCTGATTCGCGCAGCGGCACGGAAATGACTTTTCTTCGCATGATCGCGTTTCGACCAGCGTCTGATCATGCGGCGGCGACATCGGCAGGTGGCACGCAGGATTCGCGGCCAGCAAAAAAAAAGTCTGCTAAGCCCGCGCCCGCTGCGGCAGTAACCGCGTCAGCTGCGCAACAGACTGCGACCGAGGTATGGCAGGATCCGGACTGGAGCGAGTTGGTTGGCAAGCTGGACGTCGCAGGGGCGGTTCGACTGCTGTCGAGTAATTGTGCATTCCTGCGGCGCTCGGGTAACACGGTGTATCTGGGACTGGATCCGCGATCCGAATCGTTGCTCACCAAGCAGCGCAAAGATAACCTGGCGGAATCCTTGTCGCGGCACTTTCGTGAAACGCTGGTAGTCGACGTGACCCTTGGTGCGGAGGCAACCGAGACCCCCGTGCAAAAGGAATCGCGAATGGTGGACGAGCGCATGGAGGCGGCGCGCAAGGAACTCGAGGCGGACCCCAATGTGCGGGCGATGAAAACCATCTTCGGTGCTGAAATTAAGACGGACACCATCGAGTTGATCAACCCGTCGCAATCAGATTGAACATGCTTTTTGGAGAACAGGAATGAAGGGTGGCATCGGTCAGTTGATGAAGCAGGCGCAGCAAATGCAAGCCGACATGAAGCGGGCGCAGGAGGAGATGGGTTCGATAAGCGTGATTGGAGAATCCGGTGCCGGTATGGTTCGAATCACGATGACCTGTCAGCATCAGGTACAGGCAGTTGAGATTGATGACTCGCTAGTCGGTGACGACAAGGAGATGCTCGAAGACCTGATCACTGCCGCATTCAACGATGCAATACGCAAGGTGGAACAAACCGTAAAAGAGAAGTTCTCCGGCATGACGGCGGGCCTGGGGTTGCCGCCTGGAATGAAGCTACCATTCTAGGGTCTTGCTGACGATGTCCTATTCCCCCTTGCTGGTTCGCCTTATTGACGGGCTTCGCTGCATGCCTGGCGTTGGCCAGAAGTCCGCCCAACGGATCGCTTTTCACCTGCTTGAAAGAGATCGCGAAGGGGCCGGCAGCCTATCCAGTGCGCTCGCAGATGCTGTCAGCGGCATCGGTCACTGTGGCCGTTGCAGGATGTTTACAGAACACGAATTGTGTTCGATTTGCTCGGCGAGCGGCCGGGATGCCTCGCAACTTTGCGTTGTTGAATCCCCGGCGGATGTAATGGCCATCGAGGATGCAACCGGTTTTCGCGGTCACTATTTTGTGTTGATGGGTCACTTGTCACCTCTGGATGGTATCGGGCCGGATGAGCTGGGTCTGCAGCGGCTTGAGGAATGGCTGGGGCAGGGAGAGGTCAAGGAACTTATCATCGCAACCAACCCGACGGTTGAGGGTGATGCAACATCGCACTACCTGGCCGAGCTGGCCGCCAAACAATCGGTCCAGGCCAGCCGTATCGCACACGGTGTTCCTTTGGGCGGTGAACTCGAGTACGTTGATGGCGGTACGCTTTCGCACGCATTTTTCGGTCGCCGGGCCTTGGATTGATAGGAGAAAATCGTGTCTGATAACGAGTGTCTGTTCTGCAAAATTCTAAAGGGTGAGATACCTGCGGACGTAATTTACGAATCCGATACGGCTATCGCATTTCGCGATATCAATCCGAAAGCTCCGACGCATGTTCTTATCATTCCGCGAGAGCACATCGCGACGATCAATGATATTGCTACCGAGGACGAACCGCTTATTGGCAGTCTCTATTCGGCCGCGAGGGAAATTGCCGCGCAGGAAGGCCTCGCGGATGAAGGATATCGCGCGGTCATGAACTGCAATGAGGCGGCCGGTCAGACGGTTTTCCACCTTCACCTGCACCTGTTGGGTGGTCGGCCGCTAGGCTGGCCGCCGGGTTAAGGTTCGATCAATAACGACCGTCAGTCAGCTGCTCGGTCAGGTTGATGACACGCTTGTAGCTATCGTAACGACGCTCTCTGATATTCCCGTCTGTAACGTCTGCTTTGACAGCACAGCCAGGTTCGCGCAGGTGTTTGCAATTTGAGAATTTGCACCGCTGTGCCGCCTGTGTGATTTCCCGAAATCCCAGTGCGGCTGCAGTCGACGAATCCAGAGCAGGCGCATAGTCCCTGACGCCTGGCGAGTCGATCACTGACCCTCCATCAGGCAGATCAATCATTTCGGAATTGACAGTCGTATGGCGGCCCTCCCGAGTCTTGTCCGATATGGCAGACGTCCGCTGCTTGTCATCGTCGATAAGACGATTGATTATGCTCGACTTGCCGACTCCCGATTGGCCAACAATGATTGCGCACCGGTCATGAAGTAAATCGGCAATCTGACCAGTACCAGAGTCCTGCAGGGCGCTGCACCGCACGACGTCATAGCCAATGTCAGCGTAGTTGCACAATTCCTGCTCAGCCAACGCGGACTGCATCTCCAGATCAATTTTGTTGTAAACGACGGCTGCCGGTATTGCCATTATCTCGGCAGCACAGAGATAGCGATCGACGATGTACCAGTCGGCTTTCGGCTCAGCGGCAGCCACTACGATCAGGTAGTCCAGGTTAGCCGCCAGGACTTCCGTTTGCCCGCGCATATTGGGGCGGGTGAGTTCATTGTCGCGATTGGCAATTGCGGTAATCAGCCAGTCCGACTCGTTACTGATGGGTTCTACCTCGACGCGATCGCCGCACACAGGTTTAATGCGTTTTCCTTTGATGCGGGCATCAACCTGATTGCCGTTCGCCAGCCGCAGCCTCATGCGGCGGCTGTATGTTGCGATCACGGTTGCGGTATCACGGGCCATGGCCGAGAGTATGCAACCAAGTGGGCGGTCTTGCACATCCAGGACATGTAAACTAAGCCCGATTATTGCCGCGGGAACCCAACGACTATGTCAATGCCAGTAGCTGATCGTTCAAGTAACCTGATCTGGATCGATCTTGAAATGACCGGTCTCGACCCGGAGAGCGACACGACGATCGAAATCGCAACGATCGTGACAGACAAGCACCTCAACGAGCTTGCGGAAGGACCTGTGCTTGCGATCCGGCAGTCACGTGAGCGTATGGAGGGCATGGATGCGTGGAATACGCGTCAGCACGGCGGCTCTGGCCTGACGGAGAGAGTGCTCAATAGCGATGTCGGCCTGGCTGAAGCGGAGTCGCTGACGATTGCATTCTTGCAGAAATGGGTAGATGAGGGCGCGTCGCCTATGTGTGGGAATAGTATTTGCCAGGATCGGCGTTTTTTGGCGCGCGAGATGCCTGAACTGGAACGCTTTTTTCATTATCGAAACCTGGACGTTAGTACGTTGAAGATTCTCGCCCAGAGCTGGGCTCCGTCAGTGTCCAACGGCTTCGTAAAGGAGTCGGCACATCTGGCGCTTTCAGATATTCGCGACTCGATCGAAGAACTGGTCTGGTATCGCGAAAACCTTTTCGACGCAGCGGTACTTGAAGAGCATGCCAGCGATAATTGACAAGCGTTACGCGGAGTCCGCGGCGCGCAATGCACAGCCAATACTAGAGGTTTTGCGGCACGAATTGCGAGAATGTCGGGACGTCCTGGAGATCGGGTCCGGGACCGGCCAGCACGCTGTTCGATTCGCCACAGAGCTAGGCCATTTGGACTGGCAGACGAGTGATCTCGAAGAAAATCACGAGAGTATTCTTGCCTGGCTTTCTGAGGCAGGGCTTTCGAATGTTCGTGCGCCGCTCACGCTCGATGTAACGCGGTCGAATATCGACGCCCGGTATGACGCTGTTTATTCAGCCAACACCGCGCATATTATGAGCTTTGCGGCAGTCCGACAGATGTTTGCGCTGGCTGGCGAAGTATTGCGACCCAAAGGAGTGTTTTGTCTCTACGGGCCGTTTCGCCGTAACGGCGAGTTCGATACTCAAAGCAACGCCGCGTTTGATGCCAGCTTGCGGTCACGCAATTCAACGATGGGCATTCGCAATCTGGAAGACCTCGATAAACTGGCTGCTGAATATGCATTGCAGCGCGTAAGCCTTTATGCGGCGCCTTCGAATAACAGGGTGGTTATATGGCAAAAAATAGACGGTCAGGCTCAGTGACAACGCACAAGGGCGGCTGTCATTGTGGGCGAGTACGATTTGAGGTCGATGCGCAGCCGGATATCGGTGCGGATCAGTGCAACTGCAGCATTTGCGCGAAATCAGGCTATCTGCACCTGCTTGTGTCGGCCGATGCTTTTCGCCTGCTGCATGGGAAGGACGAGCTATCGACCTATACGTTCAATACGGGCGTCGCAAAGCACTATTTTTGTCGAAATTGCGGGGTGAAGTCTTTCTATATTCCTCGATCCCATCCCAATGGTGTCAGTGTCAACGTCAACTGTCTTGACGAGGACACCATCCGGTCGATCGAGATTACGCCCTTCGACGGACAGAACTGGGAGCAAAACGTCGCGACACTGTCGCCGATCAGAGACTAGGTAAGCAGAATTGCGGCTGGCGAGCCTACCGGCCTTCGCTTATAGTTGCGTTTTTCGGGCTGGACCCTTGGCGAGAACTGAATGAAAACGATTGTGCGAATTGCATTGCTATGCGGAATGCTGCTCACTTCGGCCGCTTTCGCGGCGCCCGCTTGGGTGAGCGATCAATTTGAAATCACGCTTCGATCGGGCCCTAGCACGAGCAATGCGATCCAGCTCATGGTGAATAGCGGGCTGCGCCTTGAAGTGCTGGAGCGGGACGCCGACAGCGGCTATTCGCGCGTCCGCACGCCGGGCGGGACCGAAGGATGGGTTCTCAGCCGTTACCTGATGAGTGAGCCGAGCGCGCGCGAACAACTCGAAACGCTGACCGGCCAGCTAACCAATGCGACTTCACGTGGTAGCTCGCTCGACACGCAGATGAAGGCTGTCAAAGCCGAGTACGATTCCGCCAACCAGCAGATTGCGAAATTGGAGCGCGAAAAGGCCGCTGTCGAAAAAGAACTGGCGGAGATAAGAAGAACAGCGGCTAACGTTCTCGCGATCAATACACAGAACCAGTCACTAATGGACCAGCTAGCGGCTGCACAAATCAAGGCGGATACTCTGGAGCAGGAAAACCGCCAGTTATCGAGCCAGACGACGCGCTACTGGTTTATGGCCGGCGCGCTGGTGCTGCTGATCGGTGTCTTGCTTGGCATCTGGCTGCCGCGCGTGCGCTGGCAACGTCGTTCGAGATACGACCGCTTCTGATCAGACAGTTTCGCCGGCGAGAAACATCCACGTTTCGATCACCGTATCCGGGTTGAGCGAAATACTCTCGATGCCCTGATCAAGAAGCCAGCGAGCAAAATCCGGATAATCGGACGGGCCTTGACCACAAATCCCGATGTATTTCCCGCGTTTCTTGCAGGCCGAGATTGTCATCGCAAGCAGCGCCTTCACGGCGTCATCGCGCTCATCGAATGTATCGGCCACCAGCGCCGAATCGCGATCGAGCCCCAGCGTTAGCTGCGTCATGTCATTGGAGCCGATCGACATGCCGTCAAAATGGTCAAGATACTGGTCTGCGAGCAGGGCATTTGTCGGTAACTCGGACATCATGATAATTTTCAGGTCGTCCTTGCCGCGCTGCAGACCGTTCAAGGCCATCAAGTCGATAACGTCTTTCGCCTGCTGAACCGTTCGTACAAACGGAATCATTACCTGCACATTGATCAGCCCCATGTCATTTCGTACCCGCCGAATCGCCTGGCACTCCAGTTCGAAACAGGGGCGGAAACTCTCGGAAACGTAGCGGGCAGCGCCTCGAAATCCCAGCATCGGATTTTCTTCGTCCGGCTCGTACTTTTCCCCGCCGATCAGATTGGCGTACTCGTTGGATTTGAAGTCGGACAAGCGGACGATGACAGGTTCCGGCGCAAATGCCGCGGCAATCGTTGCGACACCTTCGGCCAACTTGTCGATGAAGAACTGCACGGGGTCCGGGTAGCCGGCCATTTGCTCGTCTACCGCCTGGCGAGTTTCTTCATCAAGTTTCCCGTATTCGAGCAACGCCTGGGGATGGACGCCGATCATACGATTAATGATAAATTCCAGCCGCGCCAGTCCGACGCCGCGATTCGGAATATTGGCAAAGTCGAAAGCGCGATCGGGGTTGCCAACATTCATCATGATCTTCACCGGAATGTCAGGAAGCGAGTCAAGCTCGATTAGTTCCTGTTCGAACTCCAGGTTGCCACGATACACAACGCCTTCGTCGCCCTCGGCGCAGCTAACCGTAATCTCCATTCCGTCGGCGATTACTTCGGTTGCGTTGCCACAACCGACGACCGCAGGTATACCGAGTTCTCGTGCGATGATTGCAGCATGACAGGTACGACCGCCGCGATTCGTAACGATGGCAGACGCACGTTTCATGACTGGCTCCCAGTCCGGATCCGTCATATCTGAGACGAGCACGTCTCCGGGCTGCACGCGGTCCATTTCCGCAACCGAACGAATGACTCTGGCCTTACCCGCGCCGATCTTGTGGCCAATACTGCGCCCGACGATTACCGTGTCTGAATGCCCCTTGAGCGTATAGCGCTGAATTGTCCGGCCGCTACGGCTTTGGACCGTCTCAGGGCGCGCCTGCAGGATGTATAGCTCGCCATCGTTGCCGTCCTTGCCCCACTCAATATCCATGGGGCGACCATAGTGTTCCTCAATGGTTACCGCCATTCTGGCGAGCGCTATAACGTCGTCGTTGCTTATCGAAAATTTGTGTCGGTCTTTCTCATCGACGTCTACTGTCTCAACCGTCTTTCCCGGGGTCGGGTCATCGGTATAGATCATTTTGACAGCCTTGCCGCCTAGGTTTTTTCTCAGAATCGGAAATTTGCCGGTCTTGAGAGCGGGCTTCAAAACATAGAATTCATCAGGGTTCACTGCGCCTTGTACGACAGTTTCGCCGAGGCCATAGGACGCCGTGATGAACACCGCATCTCTGAAGCCGGTCTCTGTATCAAGTGTGAACAGCACACCGGATGCGCCGATATCGCTGCGGACCATGGTCTGCACACCGGCTGAAAGCGCCACCAGGCTATGATCGAATCCCTGGTGAACGCGATAGGCGATCGCCCGATCATTGAACAATGAAGCGAATACCTGGTGCATGGCTTCGACGAGGTTGTCGAGGCCGCGCACATTGAGGAAGGTCTCCTGCTGTCCGGCGAATGAAGCATCAGGCAGGTCTTCAGCCGTCGCAGAGGAGCGTACAGCGACCGCTATGTCTTTGCCGCCACGCATCTCGTCCCAGGACGTCTTCACAGCATTCATCAGGCGGTCAGGCAGCGGTGTCTCTAGAATCCAGTTTCGGATGGTGCTGCCCGCATCCTTGAGCGCTGCGATATCGTCTACATCAAGTTTTTCGAGCAGGGCGTTGATTTTCTTGTCGAGACCATCGTTGGCCAGAAAGTCCCTGTAGGCGGCCGATGTCGTAGCGAAGCCGCCTGGTACCGAAACGCCGAGTTCACTGAGGTTTCCTATCATTTCGCCGAGCGATGCGTTCTTCCCACCGACAAGTTCAACATCTTCCATGCCAAGCTCTTCGAGCTTGATGACATATGGGTCCAAGACAAACTCCCTTGTGTTCTCTGACAGGAAATGGAGAATCCCACCAATGCATGAGCGCGCTGTTTTCTTTCTTTCAGATCAGACCGGGATCACGGCTGAAGCACTTGGGCACAGCCTCATCACGCAATTTGCCGGGCAGAATTTTCGGCAGATGACTTTGCCATTTATAGATAGCGAAGACAAGGCGCGCGAGGCGGTGCGAACCGTCAACAAGGCAAGTGAAACCAGTGCCCTGAGACCCATCGTGTTCTCTACCCTGGTGCAGCCGAACCTCAGGGCGATCGTCAAGGAAGCCGACGGCCTGCATCTCGATATTTTCGACGCCTTTCTCGAGCCGCTGGCTGCGGAGCTGGGTGAGTCTCCTACGTTTGCTCTGGGTGGCGCTCACGGTATGAGTGATATCGGTACCTACATGCGCCGTATGGAGGCGACCAATTTCGCTCTCGCGAATGACGATGGGGGGCTGAGCCGTAATTACGATATGGCTGATGTCATTCTCGTTGGTGTGTCGCGTTCTGGTAAAACGCCAACCTGCCTGTACCTTGCGCTGCAGTATGGGGTTTATGCTGCCAACTATCCGCTGACGGATGAAGAGCTGGAAACCGGCGAGTTGCCTGCATCCCTCATAGCGCAGAAGAAGAAGTTGTACGGCCTTACGATTTCGCCGACGCGACTGCAACAGATTCGCAAAGAACGGCGACCGATGGGCCGGTATTCTTCAGCACAGCAGGTGAGATTCGAGCTGAGGGAATCTTCGAAGATATTTCGCCGATACGGCATCCCATTTGTCGATACGACTGAGTTTTCTATTGAGGAAATTTCGAGTCGCATTCTTGATAGTACCGGCGTAGAACGCCGAGTACGTCCTTGATTTTGGTGAGTAACGGCATGCTATATTGGCCTCATGTTGCTCGACTCACATCTTGTTCCTCAGACTATCCTGAAGCGCGGCAGCTTCGTCGGCCTCATGGCGTTATACGAAAGCAATTACCTGCGGTTGCTGCAATTAATTCCTGAAATTGACAGGCTCGATGGCTGCTATCGATCCAGGGTGGCCGGCGATTGTGATCTTCACGTTGAGGTGCTCGAACGTTGCCGCTATACCGTTACGCTGTCTTTGACGTATCACTTCGAGACTGATGATGGTTTGCTCATCGATCCCGATATGACTATTCGTGTTTATCTTGATGGGCAGCTCGCAGAAGCAATGGCCATCGGCAAGAAGCAGCGTCATGAAGCGCTGCGGCAACTCGTGCGCAAGCATCGCAGAGAGCTCAACGTGCGCTGGCAGCGCAATAGTATTCTCAATAAATGGTTGGAATATCTCTCCGACAGCGGTCATCTGGTGCTGGACCGACAGTAGGTCCTGATTCCCGGGATTCTCAAAGTGTCGATTCAGTCAGAGCGAATCCGCCTGGCAATTGTCATCATTAACGCCTGAACAAGTTCGGCGCACGGGTGCGCGGACTTTATTATGTTAAGAGGCGTAGCGTTGACGAGTTTGACGACAATCTTCAAGAACGATGCGACAGATGCGCATGAGACCGACAAGCTGGTCGATCTGTTTCGCAATCGGGCCGAGTTGAAAAAGGAATTTGCCGCCCTTCGCAATGAAAAGTATCAGTTGCAGGACCGCATAAAGCATCATCAGGGCGCTACGGCTCGTGTTCAGCAGCAGTTGCAGCACCTCGAGAACCTGCTGTTGGATCCGGAGTGGGTCCACAATGTGATTGCGTTCTACCAGCTGCGTTCGTTGGCGGAGCACTGCAGGAAGCAGTTGGTGCGATTTGCAGAGGAATTGAAGCAGCAGAGAGAGCAACGGTTGCACAACAAGGTGCTCGAGGCCTGGAACCAGGAACGCAACACCGAATCGGCGCAAATTCAGGAGCGCGTTGGTGAGCTGCGCATCAACGTACAATTGCAGGAGGACCGTCTGCAGTCGGAACGACACGCACTAATGAGCATGAGCGGCTTTAAGAAGCTGTTTCGCGGCCGTTCGTTGGCTGCCGAGGTCGAGGGGATAGAAACTGGTATCGCTGCCGTACAGGATCAGGAGCAAGAGCTGCTGCAGGACCTGGAAGCTCTGGACAATCGCGAGCCGCCGGCGCATGACGGACTCGACATAGCGGCAAAGCGCTCAATCAATTGCATGATTCTCTCATTTGCCCAGCAACTATATCTCCACTTCGAGGAGGATAACCTTGTGCAGTTGGCGAAGGAGGCCAGCGAAAAGAGCGTCGGCGCGATTAACTATGGCGGAAAGAAGGACTGCGACGATATTCTTGAGAGGATACAGAAACGCAAAGCCGAGGAATCTGCGCAGGGCGATATTGCTGACGTATTGCGCAAACGCGCCAAGCTCATCGACCAGGAAGCCCAATTCCGGCATTCGGATGACGCCGTTCCGGTGCCTGCGACGGTAACTACGATTTTCGCGATCGATGAAAACGGCGTGGTTCAGCGCTATGAAGCGAATCTCCTTGGACATAACTACTTCGCGATCGCGAAAGTCCTGAGCCGCTGAAGATTTAGTCAGATGTCCCGGCGGTACATTTGCCGTTTGTATCGAGCCAGATCGTCTTCGGACACACCGGGTACACGGGCTTTGATCAACGGCTGATCGCCGCGATCGATTCCAGACTCTTCCTCATCGGGCTCATCTGCAGAGGCCTCTGCGCTGTCATCGAACACCTGGCGCAGCGCGACTTCAGCTGAGGGCCCCAGGATCTTCGTGGCCCCAATGTCGTCCTTGGATTCTTCTGCTTGTTCGACGACGATAGTCGTTGCGTCAAATTCATGGCCGATGTTGGCAACCAGCAGCTGGTCTGTGGGGATTTCGAGGGAACTGCTAGCTGTATTATCGTCACGCGCAGACTGTAAATCAGTCGAGGCCAGGGTGGCCTGCCAGGTGGCCAGCAATGCGCCGGCCGCCAAAATGGCGATTGTCTTGCCCGGATTGGGCGTCAAGTAACGTCCTGACATGGCCTCTCCCGTTGCCGACTTGGTGTTGCCCGCCTGAGCGCAACGGGGTGCACGGCATTCGAAATAATCTAGGTGTTATAGTCGAGTATAACACTTGGCCTCGAGGCCGCAAGCCGCTCCTTCAGGGCTTGACCTGTGCTGTTCGTTCCGGCGTTGACGGAATCTGCCGAATTGTCGCGAGATCGGCGGCGATTCCGGCGGCCTGATCCAGAAGCACATCAGGAAGATCGTCCACGACAATATCGTCAAGACTCTCGATGGGTTCCAGGTTCAGAGCGTGTCGCCGATCGTTTTCACGTTTCAGACGCTGGTCGAGGTCCTCCTGACGTTCGGCCCGTCGTTTCTCGATGTTCAGCGAAATAGTCTTCTGTGATCGTACGGCTTCGGCCGCCCGGATCATGTCCATCTGGTACTGGAAATTGGGATCCGCCTTGGATCGCTCGGTGTGACTGGTCACCAGCGATTGAATTGTACTGTCCAGGGGGCTTCCCGCACGGAACCGCGTTGTCTGGACCGTATCCCAGGGCAGGGCGCTGTCCCTGACACTCTCGCCGACGAGCTCGGCATCGATACCTGACGGCAGCGCGATATCAGGGTCAACGCCGCGGTGTTGAGTACTTTCGCCGGTCACCCGGTAGTACTTGCCAATAGTTAGAGTTAGCTGGCCGAATCCTTTGTCCCCATCGGGTCTCAGGTATTGGTCAAGCGAATAGAGATTCTGCACCGTACCCTTGCCAAACGTCTGCTGTCCGACGATGACGCCGCGCTCATAATCCTGTATCGCCGCAGCAAAAATTTCGGAGGCAGAGGCGCTGAACCGGTCCACGAGCACCGTCAGTGGCCCATTGTAGGCAACACGGGCCACAGGGTCCGGATCATCAAGGCGACTGATACGGCCGTTAGCATTGCGTAGCTGCACAACGGGGCCATTATCGATAAACAGCCCGGACAAGGCTGTGGCCTCTGTCAGGTGGCCGCCACCGTTGCCGCGCAGGTCGATAACCAGCCCGTCGATTCCGGTTTCTTCGAGTTCCGAAATGAGCCGCTTTACGTCTTTTGTAGTACTGGTGTAATTCTTGTCACCATTGCTCAGCGCACGATAGTCACGGTAAAAGCTGGGAACGTCGATTACGCCGATCGACCATTCGCGCCCGTCGCGCTGTATCTCGACGATGTTGCTCTTTGCCGCTTGCTCTTCGAGCTTGACCTGGTCGCGCGTGAGGTTGATCACTTTTTTCGGACTTCCCGGTGCCGCATTGGCCGGAATTATCTCAAGGCGAACAACAGAGTCTGCCGGTCCACGAATCAGATCGACAACGTCATCGAGACGCCAGCCAATGACATCTTCTACCTCGCCTTCCAATCCTTGCGCGACGCCGGTAATGCGGTCATTGGGTTGGAGCTTTCCATCAATGGCGGCTGGACCGCCCGGGATGATGCCAACGATCTTCACAAAATCATCTTCGGTTTGTAGAGAAGCGCCGATACCGAAGTACGACAGGCTCATCTGAATTCGGTATTCCTCCGAATTCCGTGGCGACAAATAGCTCGAGTGTGGGTCCAGTGCATGCGCAAATGCATTCATGAAGCGCTCGAAGACGTCATCGTTATTGACCTGATCGAGGCGCTTGATGAATCCCTTGTAGCGCTTTGTAAGCACCTCCTGGATTTTCTCCCAGGGCTCGTCCTCGAGTGCCATGTTTAGTGCATCATTGACAACGCGTTTCCGCCAGATCTCATCGAGCTCTGCGCTACTCGCCGCCCAGGGCGTTTCCGAACGATCGAACTCGTACTCCAGACCACTCGTGTAGTCAGGCTCGTTTTCGAGTTGAGACAGCGCGAATGTCAGGCGTTCGCGAACGCGGGTCTGATAGACCTCGAATACTTCGAATACAGGATCCAGGGGTTTGCTTTTTACGATGTCGTCGAGCTGATACCGGTAGGCATCGAAGTACTTCACGTCACTTTCAAGGAGGTACATGCGATTCCGGTCAAGTGATTCAATGTAGACGTCCATTACGCGTGACGATAATTCGTCGTCGACCGCGATGTGCATGTAATGAGAATTCTGAATGAACTGCGTGATCAGCTCGCCGATCTTCTCGTGCCGCTGTTCTGGAAAGAGAAACGTGTTTTGCTCCACTGCTGACGTGGAGGCCAAAGCCTGAACTGATATTAGCGCAAGGACTATAGCGCCGAGCCAGCGGAATTCGCGTTTCAAGGTCTTTCTCAAAGTTCTCTCCATAGATGCCAAAGGCAGTTTTGCGACGCATATGTTCGGGCTAGGCTAGATGGCTTGTCGCCACCGATCAAGGGCATAATCGTCATAATACCGGTCTGCTTTGCCCTTTATCTGTACCAATGTGGAAAATTATTGATGCGACCATTGACTGCTGTAAATATGATTATCCTGGGGTCCTGCTTTGCAATTGCTTTCAGTCTGGCCGCTGTCCTGATCGTCGTCTTGGTACTGGGTGACGAATATCCTCGCTTGCAGGCAGAGTTTCTCCCCTTGCTCAGGAGCCTGATCCTGTTTCTCGGTATGACCGCAATTTCAGCCGCAAGTTTCTACGGACTCGTAATAACTCATCCCCTGAGATTCTGGGCACAGGGTGCAATGTGGATGGGACTGGCGGCAACTGGCTGGTATTACTGGCCATGACAGAGTAACTCGCTCGCTTATCGCAAAATACCGGGGAGCCCCTTGCGTCGACGGCGCATTCGCGACTGCAATGCCTTGCGGCGCTCCGTAAGCCAGCCCTGGCGACTTACGGTTGCCGTGTCTCCCTGCGCATTTTTTGTCCGCGTGCGATAGTCGCAAAAATCCTGATAGGCCTCGATCTCGTGCTTTAGTTCCCGAACCACGAGTTCGATCATTATGGCGTCGTCGAGAAATCCCAAACCAGGGATGTGATCTGGAATAAGGTCCTCCGGCTCCGAGAAATAGGCAAGGGCATTGAGGACGCGGGTCGCGTCCTGATGTGGCAGTCGCCATTCGATGTCAGACAGCATTTCAATCATCAATCGGAGCTTTTGAATGCGGTCAACGATGAAGCCGGGGGCTTGCGCGGACGCGTCGACGTTTTTCAGTAATGACTCGGCTCCGGCAACGATATCTTCGGGGGCCAGGCGCGACGTCGCTTTGCGCGCCTCATCCATTATCAGGCGGAAATGCTTGAGGTCGTCATCATCGAGTTCGAAAGAAATACGCAATGTCACAAGTCTGCTCGCTCCAAAGATCGGAAGCAGCAGATTATCACGGTGATTTGGTTTTGGCCCAGAGTTACTTGCGGAAGCGCTGATCCCACTTCTTCGATCGATCAAACCCGCCGGTATTGTAGGGGTCGATACCGGGCTCTTCGCCGGTCTCAATCATCGAGTCATCGAGAATCTTCAGGGTTTCATGGGTGCCGGTTTCTTCACGAACGAGGCGATTGCGAATAAGAACGTTCTTCCCTGGCCCCAGAGTCTCAATGCTGCCCTGTACTTCCGGCTCTATTTCGACGAGGTCAGATTCTGCTTCGGGAGGGTTCTCGGTATGCGGACGGGGGCGCAGAGTCCGCAGGTAGTTGGTCTTTTGCATATCCTGAGGATCTGGTTTCTTGGCAAAGAAACGCTCTTTGAGCCAGTTTGTGATTTTCTGCATCATTTTGTGATTTGCCGAGAAGCTAGCCGTCGAATTCAGATTAGAGTCGTTCTACTCGATAGCTTATAACAGAACACCGTCGGACGGGTCCTGTTGCGAAGGTATTGTGCGCCAAGAAAGAGGCAAGTCTTTGGATTTGGGACACACATCACATTCTTTCTTGTGCGCCATGTTCGCTATGACTGTGACCGATGAGGGCTAGCTGGTAGGTCCCAGGGAGCGCCATGCTCTGACCGTCAGCCGAAGGCACTGCCACAAGAGGTAGGGTGCGAGTACCAGAAACCATGTCACGCCGTCGCCGGAACGAATTTTTTCGCTTATCGTGCCGTAGAATTCGCCATACCCATGCCCGCCATAAGCGCCGAACAGGCTCTGGCCGATCCAGAAGATGCCGACCGGCATGAGGGCCAGGCCGAAAAAGAGGAATCCGGCCAATAGAGCAACTTCTTTACGAATGATGGACCTGAGAGCAGACTGTTTTGTGCTCACGTTCAGCGCCTGAGGAATGAGAACAGAGGAGGGTATCGTTGCGCAGGCGGATATAGACGTCAAGTGTCGCGACGCGGTTCGACTAGTCCGGGCCGTTCGATCGCTCCCGATACTTAACGTGTCTGCGGCGAAATACGATTACACCCAGATGTAAGCAGACAAATGAAAACAGCACGTAGTGCGGCAGAACCCAGAACCACTCGGTGACATAGAGCGTCGCGAAAAATGCGGAGAGACCGGCTGCCAGATAGAAATACGGAAGCGCATCGTAGAGGAGTTTTGGGAGCCAGATCCTGCGTGAAGCAAGGCGGCTTTTTTCACCGCCACGACGCCGCGTATTCGTGTGAGTTGTCGCTTTCCCTGCGGCTGTGCTCAGCATCTTCATGACTCTGTTCCGTGTCAGTAAAACAAGCCTAATTCAACACGGTAAAAAAGACCGTGATTGTGCTCACACAATAGGAAACGTAGGGCGCCTGAAGTCAAGGTTCGCGTTTTGGACGTTCTTCGTAGCGGAACTTGGCATTGCCTACAGCGACAATGTCACCGTTGGAAAGGAAACGTTCCTTGACCCTCTCAGAATTAACGTAGACCCCGTTCTTGCTGCCCCAGTCGATAACCCGCGTATCATCGCCCTCCGTCAGCACAACGGCATGTCGACGACTGATATAAGACGTCTTAAGCTGAATATCGTTGTCGGCCGTGCGGCCGATCGTTAACCGGTTTTTGAACAACGGGAAGCGCAATTCCTGATCACCGATACTGCCGACCAGTACTCGTGTTATGCGGTCCCGGTCGCCTGCGGTGTGCGTGATGTTCTTTGGCGCAGCCGAATCTTTGTTTGGTTCATCAAATCTCTCAGACATACGGTTGTCAATTTCGTGTATGACATCCTCGATTTCGCCTATCGACTCGATCTGTTCTGTCTTCTTGGCAAGTTCTGCGAGCAAAACGTTGATCGCCGTGTTCTTGGTGTCCAGTTTTTGCTCCAACTCTTCCGTTGTTTCCGCGAGTTTCTTCACCTGCTGCTCGAGTTCAGAGATGCGTTTCTGCGCGTCCTCTTCGTTGCTCATCAGCATGCGTTCGAGTTCTTCCTTGAAGCTGCGCGTGCTCATCAGGTCGGAAGCAAGTTGTGAATTCAAGTCGCCGCTCTGCGCCATGCTGTCCTGAGCTTCGCTCAACTCGAAACGCATCGTACGCATCTCTTGTTCGTGGTCGGCACCTGTTTGCTCCAGTGTCGCCTGCAATTCCGAAGTGGTTTTATTCGCGGAAGTGAGCTCATCGGCAAGTTTGCGCTCACGTCCGACAGCTGCAGCAAGTTCGTCACTCAGGCGATCGCGTTGCCTCGAAATATCTTCAAGAGACTTGCTGGTATCCTGAAATTTGAAACGCAGGGTATCGGCGTATTGTTCGTTTCTTTCAAGTTGTGCGTGCAGCTCTCTGACTACACTGGATGTAGTCTTCTGTGTTTGAGTAATCTGTGTTGCGGTATTTTGGCTCGCAATCTCAAGGTCGAGTCGGACTTGGGCGAGTTCCTGCTTCGCGGCCTGGAGTTCTGTAACACGTTCCGTCTCTTTTGAGCGAAGTAAAGCCAGCTCTTCTGCAAGGACGGCATTTGTCGTCTCAAGTTCGCTCTCAAGTCCATCACGCAAATTAATCTCAGAATTGAGGTTGCGCTCTTCGTTTGCCGCCAACTCAAGTTCACTATTGAGCTTGTCAATCTGACGCTGCGCCTCTTCGAGTGCTTCAGCCTGACTTGTAGCCGTTTGTTGCTGCTCGCTGAGCTGCTGTTCTAGCAAACTGAATTTTTCGTCACGCAGTCCCAGTTCTTGTTCGGCGTCTTCGATCGCGCTGTGAGCCGTTGCAAGCTCGGCGCGAACGTCGTGCAGCTCGCGCTCGGCAGCCTCAAGAGCTTCGCCATCGACAACAACAGCGGCCTGCTGGTCAGCGATTTCTTGTTCGAGCGATCGCTGCTC
>Ga0316201_10000397_pt1 | contig 24103 bp, 22 predicted proteins | sample CS6wburrow_MG_FD_204516 | JGI IMG/M metagenome (GOLD analysis project Ga0316201, IMG submission 204516) | Coastal sediment microbial communities from Delaware Bay, Delaware, United States - CS-6 worm burrow | ecosystem: Environmental > Aquatic > Marine > Coastal > Sediment | place: USA... | reverse complement strand
GTGGATACCGGGGGCAACCCGAAAGCGGCGGCGCTGCTTTCGATCGTTGATCACCTGATCCGTCGCAGTATCTGGTTGGTTGGCGGTGATGGCTGGGCCTACGACATCGGATCCGGCGGTCTCGACCATGTGCTCGCGAGTGGGCGTAACGTCAACGTGCTCGTGATGGATACCGAGGTGTATTCGAATACGGGTGGGCAGATGTCCAAAGCTACGCCGCTCGGCGCATCGGCTCGTTTCGCCTCAGCAGGCAAACGTATCGGTAAGAAAGACCTCGCATTGCAGGCGATTTCCAGCGGCAACGTGTACGTGGCCCAGGTAGCCATGGGTGCGAATCCGCAGCAAACCCTGTTGGCCATGCGCGAGGCGGAAGAATACAACGGGCCATCGTTAATCCTGGCTTACAGCCATTGCATCGCGCACGGTTACGATCTCAAGGACGGCCTCAGGCAGCAACAACTCGCGACGGCGAGCGGCTACTGGCCGTTGATTCGATACAATCCGGCACTGCGCGCCGCGGGCAAGAAGCCGTTCGTGCTCGATTCACCGCGACCGACGATTCCCTTGCGCGAATACGCTTACAATGAGAATCGCTACAAGATCCTGACCAAGACCAATCCTGAGGAAGCCGAGCGCCTTATGGTGATGGCACAGGAAACGGTTGACCGGCGTTGGGAGACTTACGAGCACCTGTCAACACAAGAGCCCACACAGTTCGAACAAGCGGGATAAAAAAAAGGGCGGGACCCAATGGGTCCCGCCCTCTCTTTCCAAACCTGTAATGGCTTAGATGGCTACGATGTTCTCAGCCTGCGGACCTTTCTGGCCCTGCGTTACTGTGAACTCGACCTTCTGGCCTTCGGCCAGGGTCTTGAATCCGTCGCCTGAGATATTGCTGAAGTGAGCAAATACGTCGGGGCCAGATTCCTGCTCGATGAAGCCAAAGCCTTTCGATTCGTTAAACCATTTAACGGTTCCGGTTGTTCTAGACATAACTAATTCCTATTTTTCAAAAGTTGTTGATCTTCGACATTGAAGATCGGTCGCGAGAATTGATGCTTGTACTTATGAGAAACAGGACGGAGTACAACTAAGGAACTTCGAAATGGAAAACCCAAAGATAAGCCAATCGTTCTAGCTGAGGGCAGTATATGCCTCGAATGTGACAAGTCAATGAATTTCGGGGCTTATTTTAGAGACTGGAGTCGCGTATTTGCGCCAAAGACAGGGCAGAAAAGCAATGTTCAGGCCTATGCGCAGGATTTCGGCCTCGGGGCCGAAATGGTGCGTTTCCTCGATTCCGAGCACGCCGACCTTCTCCCTGAACCCGTACAAGGGATAGTCGAGGCCATTTCAGAGAGCATGGCATACGGCAGGAACCAGCACGGAGCCCGTATCCATGGAAGCGGATGCAGTGCCGAGTGATAACATGTCCCGATCATCAATCATGAGGGGCCGCAATGGACATCAGCAATACCGAGAGTATTCCGGGACGACGCATTGTCGAGTTTTATGGCGTTGTTACGGGCAATACGGTGCGCGCAAAACACATCGGGCGCGACATTATGGCCGGCCTCAAGAATATTGTTGGCGGAGAATTGGTCGGTTACACGGAGTTGTTGCAGGACTCCCGCAACGAAGCGACCGAGCGCATGATTGAACAGGCACGCTCGATGGGCGCGAACGCCGTGGTCAATGTTCGCTTTGCGACGAGTTCAATCGCACAAGGTGCGGCCGAGCTGTTCGCCTACGGTACAGCCGTCAGGATCGAATGACATGGACGGCGAAATGTTTGATCGCCTGGGCCTGTTGGTCAATTTTGGGTTGCCGCTGCTTCTCCTGATGCTGGCGTATTTCGCCGGCAATATGATCGAGAAAGCGCATTTCCGAAGCATTCGCAGACGTGAGGCCGAGAATCACGGGTTCCCGGTGGTCTCATTCGACACCATGCCGGATGACTGGAAGGTATCGGAGTCGACCATGGTTGCCGGTAACATCGTGGTCTCGCTGGACTATTTCAAGCGCGTCATCGCCGGGCTGCGCAGCCTGGTCGGCGGACGCATCAAGACGTACGAACCGCTGCTGGAACGCGCGCGCCGTGAAGCGTTTCTGCGTATGACCGAGTCGGCACGCAAACAAGGCTATGACGCGATTTTCAACGTCCGCCTTGAGACGTCTCGTCTTGCGAACTCGCGAGGCGATGGCAAAGGCACAGCTGGTGTTGAAATGCTCGCCTTCGGTACAGCGGTAAAATTCGCGTCGCGGTTTTCCCGGACACTGTGAAATTCGTCCCGAAGCAACCTCGAGAGGGGATCAATGTCAGTGACACGCATCCGCTGGTGGAGGCAGGGACTCTCGTCGTCGGTCTCACAGCGATCTTTGTCGCTATCGTGCTGGCACTGATTTTTCTCATCGAAATCGCTTTGTACTTTGTGCCTGCCGAGAAAGAGGCAGAGCTGTTCAGGGACTGGCTGCCTGATGATCTTGCGACCATTTCACCCGGCGACGAACGGCTGCAGCAAACACAACTGCTTGTGGACCGCCTGGCGTTTCATTGGGGAGATTCGCCTTACGAATTCAGGGTCGAGATTGACGATTCCGAAATGGCGAACGCGATGGCATTGCCAGGTGGGCTGATCATTGTCACGCAAGGGTTGTTGGACCAGGTTGAGTCCGAGAACGAGCTCGCATTCGTACTTGGACATGAATTAGGACACTACCGGAATCGTGATCACGTTCGCGCGTTGGGCCGCGGAATGGTGCTATCTCTGTTCTTTGCAGTTGCTACGGGGAGTGACGTTGCAGGTCTTGGCCTCAAGGTCAGTGACCTGGCGCTACGTGGCTTCAGTCGCAAGCAAGAGTCGAGGGCTGACGAGTTCGGCCTGGCGATCGTGTACACACACTACGGCCACGTGAATGAGGCGTGGCGGTTGTTTGAGCGATGGGACGATGGTGACGATTCGTTCCTCGATCTCGTGACTTATGTATCGACGCATCCGCAGGCTGGTGATCGCGTTGGGGAGCTCAAGGAGATGGCTCTTCGCGAGAGCTGGCCTGTCGAAGGACCAACAACGGATTTGAAATGGTAAGCATAATCAATCGATTGAATATGTCTTTACCTGGATGGTTCGCGTAACGCGGCCGGGGCGCTTGTCACCGCAGGATTCAATTAACGCTTCTGATCTTCACAAAAAAGGACGGAGCCGCATTGCGCGACTCCGTCCTCGTTTTACTTGCCGAAAGGGATCAGGGTTCCAGCAAGTAAACGCCTAGCTTGTACGCTGTGAACACGTTCGTATCAGTGTCGTACTCGCCGCGAGCATGCATCGAGCGGGCGGTCGTGGCCCCGTCGAGGCTCGTGCTGAGATCAGTGACGAAATCAGTGAAATCCGTGTACATGCGCAGGCTGTCGGCTGACTTGATGTAGAACGCCTGCCTGCCGGATTCGCGCGGCACGATCGTTGTGTTCGAGTCCAGCGCGGTCAGGTCGATCAGCACCGGACCCTGCTTGATGTAATGACGCACATCGATATCTTCGTTGCCATTGTCGAGCACCAGTCCGTCAGGCCCGATGCTGGCAAACGGTGCCGCAGTTCCCGCGGTACCCCAACCAACTCCGAGACCGCTGCGTACGTCCGTAAAGTCGATGACGGTACGGCCAAAGAAATCAGGCGGTGCCATGCCGAACGCGTTCGGGAAGCCCTTCGCGACGATCGGCTTGCCGGCTGCGAAGGCGGCCAGCGTCAGGCTACCCGTGGCAACTTCGTAGCTGTTCGGATCCGCATCCTGGTCCGGCGCAGTACCTGTGCCAGTGAAATCAAAGATTTCTACGCGACGACGGTCAATGCCGTGCAGCGTGATATCGGTTTGGCCCGGCGTGACGGTGTTAACGATGCCGCTAAGGTGGGTCAGGTGCATGCGAACGGCACCCTGCGTGGCGTCGAAAAGGATCTGCGGTGCATTCGCATCTGTTGTCGGCATGGGTTGTGTGCCGCGAATCGTTACGCGCTGACCGATGGAGATGGCATCAGTGCTCAGATCACGATGCCGATGACCGTCGCGAAATACTTTGGTATCCGGACCGATCTCGACAACGACATCGTCGTGGAAGTGGGCAGGCCGATCCATGGCGATAATCGTGGCACCGCGTACGGTGAGGAAGTTGCCGTCACGCTTGATGACATTTCCTACCACGGCGTTACGCGCATGGCCCGGAACGCTGGAGCCAGCCAGAACAATACGCGCCGTGAATTCGCGTTCGGCCACGTCAAGTGTTCCGGCCGCGACTGTTGGTGTTCCCTGGCCTGCCGCGTTCAGCGCACGCAGTCCTTCGACGCCAACGTAGAGCTCTTCATTTATTTCGAATTCGGTGTCATCTGTCACGTGTACTGTCAGTCGACCAAAGTCACCATCGCGATCATGAAAGGGTCGCAGAGCGACGGTGTACGTCATTTCGCTTTCGCTGACCTCGACGAGCGGACCTCGAACACGAATGTCCTTCTCATCTACAGGCGCGACTTCCGCGAGAATGAATTGTTCAGAAATCGCTTCGGCCGGTGTAGGCACGATGTTGACGGCGTGTGAAGCCGCGAGGTCGAAGTCGAGTTGCAACAGTGACGGGCGGCCTCTGGAAACGACGAGTCGAGCCCTGTTCGACAACTGAATCTTGAGTTCTGTCTGTGTGAGCGTGTTGCCGCTCATATCCTGGACGACGGCTTCCTTCGATTCACCAGCTGCTTCGACGAACACCTCGGCGTTGGTGTAATCGAGGCGGATAGTACCGGCGACGTATGTGCCGGGCGGTACAGTTGCCGCGGTTACGAGTTCCGTCAAGTCGACATAATCCGTGAAGTTGATACGGGTTTTGCGCGGAAGAGTCTCGACAACACGCCCGTTGGCTGTTTCGAGCGTCAGCGACAGTACGTCTACGGTGTAGTTCAGGAAGTCACCATCGGCGTCGGTCATGCCGATGAGGACCGTGCCGCATTCGGCGTGGGTCGCAGGATTATTGGGGTCGCAGTCAACGTTGGCTGCAGGGGTGGGGGCCGCTGTTGTGCCGGCTCCGCCACCGCATGCGGTAAGCATCAGGGCCAGGCATAACAGAACGCCCTTGTACGCGAGTTTCATGGCAATCTCCTTGTGCGCGTTTGTCTCGGTTCAAGGCAATAACGATGCGCGCAGAAAACGGTTGACGCAGATCGTTATGGCAAGCGTGCATTAAAGGGAATTCCGGAGCAGAACCCGCAAAAATACAGCGACTTAGCTTGTATTCCTTAGCTAACGTGTCAAAATGTTTTCCCGTATGCCAAATCCGCCCGACACTCCGACCGCTGCGGTAATCCGCCATCGCAAGCCGCGCGCGGGCGAGCGTACCCGCGGTACAGTTGATGCGATGCAAACCAAGTTTGCAGTCGGCGTTCAGAACCTCGATCCACACGACTACCTGAGTCAACTTCAGACGAATGTTAATGAGCTGCCTGATGCGTCGGGTGCGGATGCTGCGTTCATAGCATTGATCAGCGAAGACGGCAGTGAGATTGAGACCGTATTGTCGTCGGGGACCGGCTTTGCCCAGTGTACGCCCGGACTGCTTGCCAACGAAAAGCTTGAGGACTGGCAATGGCTGCGCAGTCGTCTCGGTCATCTTCGTGTTGTCGAAGTTGCCGATACGCTGAACGGGCCAAGAGTGGCCCAGGATGACCTGGAGAGGCTCAACGAATTACACATTGGCGCAGCACTGATCATAGGCTTTTCGGTGCACGGCGAGATCGCCGGTTTCCTCGGTATCGCTAATGAACGGCCGGTGGATGGCTGGGATGCGAATCTGCACTTGCTCATGAAGCTCTTCGGCTCTTCGTTGGCAGTGGGCCTGGAGCGAGTTCGCGACAAGGGAATTCTCGAGGAGCTGCAGGAGCGCAACTCACTGGTCGCGATGACGGCCAATGATGGCATCTGGGATTTTGACGGTGATACGAAACGCATCACCCTGTCACGCCGCTGGAAAACCATGCTCGGCTATGACCCGGAAGATGATGACGTCAAGCTCGACTGGTACAACCTCGTGCATCCTGACGACATTGCCCGGGTGCAGACACTTATGCGGGAACACCTGGAAGGTAAGGCGCAGTTCTTCGAGTCGGTACACCGAATGAGGCATCAGAGCGGTGACTGGCGCTGGATGAAGAGTCGTGCCAAGTGCATTGTTGATCCCAATGGCCGGCTCATTCGATTGCTCGGTGTCGAGGTCGATATCACGGAGCGCAAGCTCTACGAAGACGCACTGTTCCGCGAGAAGGAAAGTGCCCAGATTACGTTGCAGTCGATTGGCGACGGCGTTATCACGACCGACTCGAAGTGCAACGTCGAATACATCAACCCGGTGGCTGAAGAGCTGACCGGCTGGAAGGTAGACGACGCCAGCGGGCGTCCTATCGATGAGATCTTCCGCGGATTCCACGAGGAGACCTGCGAGCCGCTCGAAAACCCTCTTGCCGTATCCATTCGGCGTGATCGGGCAATCAAATCAGTACGTCCGACCCTGCTCATTCGGCGTGATGGGAATGAGCTCTATATCGAGAGTACGGCGTCGCCGATTCGCGATGGCAAAGGGGTCGTATCGGGTGGCGTGCTTGTATTCCACGATGTCAGTGAGTCGCGCGACCTGAATCGGCGCCTGAGTTACCACGCAAGCCATGACATCCTGACGGGTCTCGTCAATCGCGCCGAATTCGAAAACCGGGTGGAGCGCGCACTCAAGAGTGCCAGGGCACGGGAGACGTCTTACGCATTGCTGTATCTCGATCTCGATCAGTTCAAGATTGTTAATGATTCCTGCGGCCACAGCGCGGGCGATGCTTTGCTTGGCCAGTTAGGCACACTCTTGAAATCGAAGATACGCTGGCGAGACACGCTGGCGCGCCTCGGTGGCGATGAGTTTGGCGTTCTGCTCGAAAGCTGCAGCCTCGATGAGGCCATGAACACGGCGGAAACGCTGCGTATGGCGATTGGCGAATACAAGTTCCTCTGGGAAGAACGGACCTTCAGGCTTGGGGTTAGTATCGGCGTCGTGCCTATTACGGCCGACAACGAAGATGTGGCGGCGTTGTTGACTGCCGCAGACAGTGCGTGCGCGGCTGCAAAGGAAGCGGGCCGCAATCGTATTCACAGCTTCCAGGAAAACGATATCGATCTCATGCGTCGCCGCCGTGAGATGCAGTGGGCTGCACGTATCAACAACGCCCTCGAGGAAAACCGTTTTGAGTTGTTTCGCCAGACGATCCAGCCGTTGCAGGTGGAAGAAGAGGGCGCGCACTACGAAATCCTGCTGCGCATGCGGGACGAGAACGGCGGCATTATCTCGCCGGGGCTGTTCATCGAGGCCGCTGAGCGATACGGCATTACGCCGAGCATAGACCGCTGGGTGATACGCAGTGCGTTCCGCTGGCTCGTGTCAGAGGCGGACGAACGCGAACGTTTGTCCCTTTGCTCGATCAACCTCTCGGGCCAGAGTCTCGGCGACGAGAAGTTTCTGCCATTCGTAGTTGACCAGTTCCAGATGAGTGGTCTCGATGCCACCAAGATCTGTTTTGAGATTACAGAAACTGCAGCCATTGCCAGTTATTCACAGGCAAACCGGTTCATTAACGCCTTGAAGGAACTCGGTTGCATGTTTGCTCTGGACGACTTTGGCACGGGCCTGTCGTCATTTGGTTACCTCAAGCACTTCCCTGTGGATTTTCTCAAGATCGACGGCAGTTTCGTCAAGGAAATACTGCACGACCCAATCGACCGCGAGATGGTACGTTCGATTAATGAAATCGGTCACCTTACCGGCAAACGGACCATCGCCGAGTTCGCGGAAAACGAAGAGATCATCACGATGCTGCGTGGCATGGGCATCGACTACGCACAGGGCTACGGTGTTTCCGAACCCAAGCGCGTGACTCGCGCGGTTGCCTAGGAAGCCGTTGAGTACCGATTTTCAAGCTCCTCGTGGCGTTATCGCGCCGCTCCTGACGCCATTCAATAACGACTACTCAATCGCGACGGATCTGTACGTTGCGCATGCTCGCCACTTGCTCGATACAGGTTGTGTGGCAATTGCGCCGTTTGGAACGACTGGCGAAGCGTTATCTGTCGGTATCGACGAGCGCCTTGCGGCAGTTCGTGCCCTTGTCGATGGCGGCATCGATCCGGGCAGGATGATTCCCGGTACGGGCCTGTCCAACGTGGCGGACACAGCCCGCCTTTCGCGAGGGTGTCTGGAGATGGGGTGCGCGGCCGTTATGACCTTGCCGCCTTTCTATTACAAGGGCGTCACCGAGGACGGACTGTATTCTTATTTCGCATCTTTGCTTGCTGCGGTCGGCGCCGCAGCGCGAATCTTTCTGTACCACATACCGCCGATTGCCATCGTCGGCATTCCGCCGCAGCTTGCGGCCCGCCTTCATCGTGATTTTCCCGAGCAGATCGTGGGCATCAAGGACAGTTCCGGCGACTGGGATAACACGCGCGCTTTGCTTGAAATCGATGGGCTGATCGTCTACCCGGGCTCGGAATTGCCGCTACTCGATGCGCTGGAACTCGGGTCCCCTGGATGTATTTCTGCGACGGCGAACATCAATTGCACAGCGATCGGGCAGGTGATCGATCTCTACGATCGTGGCGAACTCGAGGCAGCGCGTGAGCTGCACTCTGTCGTTGTACGTTTCAGAGAGGCAATGCAGGAATACACCCCGATCCCTGCACAAAAGCGTTTGCTCGCAACCAGCACCGGCGACCGGCGTTGGGCCCGAGTGCGTCCACCATTGGTGGCTATGTCTGAGGAAAAGGGACGGGAACTGGCCGCGATCCTTGCAGCTATCCGTGAATCTTGAACAGCATTGACAAGTCCGCGGCTTGCACGTTTTTCGTGATCGCGCCGGTTGAAATGTAGTCCACGCCGGTTTCGGCGACGGCACGAATAGTCGCCAGCGATATATTCCCGGACGCTTCCAGTTCGGCACCGACAATCCCGTAGCCGGCATTTGTCGAGACGGCTTCACGCAGCTCATCGAGCGTGAAGTTGTCGAGCAAAATGCGCGTTGCCCCTGCATCGAGTGCTTCGAGCAGCTCGGCGTGATTTTCTACTTCGACTTCAATCAGGATTTCGTCGCCTGCGCCGCGTGCACGTTGCAAAGCTGCCGTGATACTGCCAGCCGACTTGATGTGATTTTCCTTGATCAGGATGGCGTCGAACAGGCCAACGCGATGGTTCTTGCCGCCGCCACAAGTAACGGCATATTTCTGCGCGAGACGCAGGCCCGGAATTGTCTTGCGGGTATCCAGCACTTTCGCGCCCGTGCCTTCGATCGCCGCAACATAGGCTGCCGTAGTCGTTGCGGTCGAAGAGAGTGTCTGCAGGAAGTTGAGCGCGGTGCGTTCGCCGGTTAGTAGTGCGCGCGCTGGTCCGACGAGCTTGCAAATGATGTCGTTGGCTTCTGCGTGCCCACCATCGCCGATATACCAGTCGATAATGATGTTCTCATCGAGTTGACGAAAGACCTCGTCAACCCAGGCTTCGCCGCAAAGGATTAGCGATTCGCGGGCGACGATTTGGGCGCCGACAAGGGCATCCTCGTCAACGAGAGACGCCGTAAGATCACCGGCCCCGACGTCTTCGGCAAGTGCTGCCGCGACGCCGGGGCCGATAGAGGCTTTTACTTGTTTGGAAAGCAAGTCGTCTTACATGATCCAGCCGTGGCCAGCTCCAACCATGCTCATGACCATAGGGATGGACATCAGCGTGTTCGACCGAGAGGCCAGGAATGCAATGTTCTTGCCCTTCGCGACTTCGTCGGCGGTGGCTTCGACCATACCCAGCACTTTCTTCTGGTTCGGCCAGATGAGTACCCAGACGTTGAACAACATGATCGTGCCCAGCCACGCGCCGACGCCGATGGTCATTGCGTATTGATTCACCGGATCCGCGTTCAGGCCAAGCATGAATGCATTCGCGAATTGCCCCTTGTGCAGCAGGAAGGCTGCGCCCGTCAACCAAGTGGCCAATGCACCCCAGCGAAACCAGGCCAGCGCGCGCGGCGCGACGTACTTGGTAATTCCTGCCCCGCCAGGACCACCTTCATCACTTGCGGCTTCGCCAAGTGCAGGAACCTGAACGAAGTTGAAGTAATACAGGAGGCCGATCCATGTGATGCCGGACAGCACGTGCAGCCAGATTATGATGGACTGCGCTTTCATGCCTGCCACCATGTGATTGCCCTGGGTCGCGAGGATAATAATGACTGCGAGGACGATGCCGGCAATGATGGTGCCGCCAATACTCTTCAAGGGATTCATCGTAAGCTTCTCCGAGGATTTTGGAATTTTTGGATATTTTCCGGATGGTTATCGGGAATTCGGCCACCCGCAGGCTGTCGGTATTATAGAGATTGAACACACGAAAGGCGAAAAATGTCGGTACAATCGCCGCTTCGCCTGGAGGACCGGATGCGACTTTCATACATTGTGCTGTCATTGCTGATGCTGTCGGGCTGTACAGCCCTTGTTGTTGGCGGGGCGGCAGTTGGAGGCTACCAGCTCGGCAAAGACGAGCGACCTCCGTCGGTGGTGGCGTCGGATTCCGCGATTACAACCAAGATCAAGGGCAAATACGTGGCCGACTCGATCGTCAGCGTGTTCAATATCGGCGTTCGTACTTACGAAGGCACGGTATACCTTTCTGGTGTAGTCGGCAGCTTCGTTGCGCGCGACCAGGCTATAAAACTTGCGAAAGAGACCGGTGGCGTGACAGCGGTCAATAATCAAATTGTAATTGAGGATCAAAGCAAATGAGCTTGAAGGAACGCATTGAAGAGCAACTGGGTTCACACGATGTTCTTCTGTATATGAAAGGAACGCCGGATTTTCCACAGTGTGGTTTCTCAGGACAGACCGTCGCCGCATTGAATGCCGTCGGCAAACCCTATGCATTCGTGAATATTTTTGAGGACCCGGAGATTCGCGAAGGCCTGAAAGAATATTCGAACTGGCCGACATTCCCGCAGCTCTACGTAAAAGGTGAGCTCATCGGTGGTTGCGACATCGTGGTAGAGATGTACCACTCGGGCGAGCTGAAAGAGCTGCTTGAGGCCGACGAAACCGCCGACTAGAACTCTGTAGGAGCGCGCGCCAGCGCGCGACGGCCGCAAGCCGCTTCGCGGCTCGGCCGCCGGGGCGGCCTCTAACCTCTCATCCGTCAAGGTTGCGGCGGTGCGTCCCGCCGCGATAATTCAAAAATTTCGCGATAGCGATTCACCACCTCACAGAACAGATCGGCGGTCATTTCGGCATCGTACGATGCTGAGTGCGCCTGCGTTTCGTCCCACCCCAGCCCCGCCGCAATCGCCGCGCGTGCCAGCACGGTCTGGCCGAATGCGACGCCGCACAGTGTCGCGGTATCGAAACAACTGAACGGGTGAAACGGATTGCGCTTGATCGCCGAGCGTTCTATGGCCTGGTTAAGGAAACCGAGATCAAAGTGCGCATTGTGTCCAACCAGCACAGCACGCGAGCAACGATTCTCGCGCACTGAACGGCGCACCTCGCGAAAAGTGCGTTGCAATGCGTCGCGCTCGTCAATCGCGGGCCGAAGCGGGTGGTACGGGTCGATGCCGTTGACTGCCAGTGAGGCTTCTTCCATGTTCGCGCCTTCAAAAGGCTTCACGTGGTAGCGGATCGTCTCGTCGCGAACAATGTTGCCATCAGCATCGATGTCGAGTAATACGGCTGCGATTTCGAGGAGCGCATCAGTCTTCGCGTTGAAACCACCGGTCTCGACGTCCACGACAACTGGCAGGAAACCGCGAAAGCGGTCCGCCATTCTTATTTCATCAGACACTTAGAGTTTTGCCTTGAGCAGGTTCTCGTCGAGAATTGCGCTCATCGTATAGCGAACGCCGAAGCCGGTAAATTTTGAAGCTACATGACCGAGACCGCCCTTATTGTTTCCGGCGGCGAGGTCCATATGCACCCAGGGAACGTCATTCTCGATGAACTCCGCGAGGAAACTGGCGGCGAGAATGTGATCGCCGGTGCCCTTGACGGAGCATTGCAGGAAATCTGCGGTGTCGCTCTTGAGATCTTCCATAAACTCTTCGCCGATCGGGAATGGCCACACTCGTTCGCCACTGTTGCGGCCAATGCGTTTGAGAGTCGGGTGCAATTCGCTGCGATTCGTAAATACTCCGGAGTAGCGGGTCGTCAGCGCACGGATGCAGCTGCCCGTCAGCGTGGCGTAGTCGAAGATCATGCCCGGCTTATCCCGACTGGCGAGCACCAGCGTATCGGCCAGCGCCATGCGTCCCTCGGCATCGGTATGTACCGTCTGGATGGTCTTGCCGTTCGCCGCCGTGACGACGTCCTGGGACTTGTAAGCATTCGGGCCGGTGCGGTTCTCGGTAATCGCGAGCCAGCAGTCCACGGCGATCGGCAGTTGCATCTCGCTAATGGCGAGAAATGTGCCGAGCGCGACCGCGCTGCCCTGCATGTCACCGTGCATATCGAGCATGAACTCGAACGGCTTCAGGTTAGTGCCACCCGTGTCGAAGATGATGCCTTTGCCAACGAGACTCAGGTCTGCGGTGGCGCTCTTCGAGCCCGGGCGATAGCGCAGGCGCACAATACTCGCGCTGTCATTGTCATTACCCTGCGCCACGGCGAGGAATGCGCCGCAGCCCAATGAGCTGAGATCTTTGGTGCTGAAGCGTTTGTACTGCCAGCGGCGGTCCTTGGCCATGCTGCGGATCAGCCTCGCATAGCTCTTTGCGTCGAGGAAGTTGGGTGGCTGTACTGTAAGCCAGCGCGCCAGGTTGTTGCCTTTCGCCTCGGCCTCGGTCCGACTGGTGTCGATTTTCTCGTCGACGCCGAGGAGGCGAATACTCTTGATGGTGTCGGGCTCGGGCTTGCTCTTGTAGGTCGGGAGCTCGAAGGCAGCGGCCAGCGCGGCAGCGAGCATATTGTTGACGATGCGTGTTTGCGCATCTGTGTCGAATCCGACAGCGCAAATGCCGAGGCGGCCGGCTTTCTGCGACGTCGCTGCGGCGACCAGCTTCCGCCCGAGTGTAAGTTGCTCGAAGGTGCTCGCATCTGTGGCGATTGTGCCGCCAACGACCAGGGTCTGCGTCTTGTTACCGAGCCGTGTGGTGAATGCGGGCGTCGAGCCTGCCGCGTGTTTGCGGTAGACGGCCTGCATTTTCGCGCCTTGTGGCAGTTTGCCGAAATCAGCGCCTGAAGGCTTCGCAGGTAGTATCAAAAGTAACTGATCGACGGTCTCGAGGGATTTCGCATCGACGCCGCCAAGCTTTTGATAAATACGGATATCATGGATGTCTGGCTGCATGTTTTGCATCGAGTTCCTATCTCTCCCGGTAAGCTTGACCCTCGTCCCACAAACACCGAATATGTCGCCCCGACGTGCGACCCTGTCGGCCCGAACAAGGAAGCGGGCATCCTAGCAGGACGCATCATGTAATTCACGCGCAGACCAGCTGAACCTGACCAGAGGCCGGGCGACCAAAATTATGAGCAAGTTCAACCCTTTCGACGATATTGATCCACTCGAGACGAGCGAGTGGCTGGAGTCTATTGATTCAGTCCTGTCGCAACACGGTCCGGAGCGAGCACACTTCCTCCTGAACCAGATGATCGACTTCGCACGGCGCTCTGGTGCCTACCTGCCGTACAGCCCCAACACGGCGTACCTGAATACAATCGGCACGGCGCGCCAGCCCGAATACCCGGGCGATCGTTCGCTGGAGCGTCGTATCGAGGCCTATATTCGATGGAACGCAATGGCCATGGTCGTCAACGCCAATCGCATCAGCACCGAGTATGGCGGCCATATTTCGAGCTACGCCTCATCCGCTACCTTGTACGAAGTCGGCTTTAACCACTTCTGGCGTGGCGCAACCGAAAAGCAGGAAGGGGACATGGTGTTCATGCAGGGCCATTCGTCGCCCGGCATTTACGCGCGCGCCTTCCTCGAAGGCCGGCTTGGCGAGAAAGAACTGAATCGTTTCCGCCAGGAAGTCGGCGGAGGTGGCCTGTCGTCATACCCGCATCCATGGCTGATGCCGGATTTCTGGCAATTCCCTACCGTATCGATGGGCCTTGGCCCAATGATGGCGATCTACCAGGCGCGCTTTATGCGCTACATGGAACACCGTGGACTTATTCAACCGACGGATCGCAAGGTCTGGTGTTTCTGTGGTGATGGTGAGATGGATGAGCCCGAGTCGATGGGCGCGATCACAATGCCGGTTCGCGAAGGTCTCGATAACCTCGTGTTTGTTGTGAACTGTAATCTGCAGCGCCTCGACGGCCCGGTGCGTGGCAACGGCAAGATCATCCAGGAACTCGAAGCGGCATTCGGTGGCGCCGGCTGGAACGTCGTGAAAGCTATTTGGGGTTCGAAGTGGGATCCACTGCTCGCCAAAGACCAGTCCGGGCATTTACGCCAGGTCATGGAAGAGACCGTCGACGGCGACTACCAGAAGATCAAGTCGAAGGACGGCAAGTATGTGCGCGACACGTTCTTCGGCAGGTATCCGGAGACCGCCGCGATGGTTGCGAACATGTCGGACGATGAGATCTGGCGCCTCAATCGTGGCGGCCACGATCCGCTCAAAGTTTACGCGGCTTACGATGCTGCGATGAAGCACGAGGGTGGTCCGACCATCATCCTGGCCAAGACCGTTAAGGGATTCGGCATGGGTACGGCCGGTGAGGGCCAGAATACGGCGCACCAGCAGAAGAAGATGGACATCGAGGAGGTCAAGACCTTCCGCGATCGCTTCAACATTCCCGTCACCGACGCTCAGCTCGGCGATGTTGTCCCGTACTACAAGCCGGCGCCCGACAGCGCCGAGTTCGAATACATGATGGAGCGACGCCAGTCGCTGGGTGGCTTCCTGCCAAATCGTCGCGCGAAGTCAAAGGCGCTGCCAGTGCCGCCGCTTGAGACGTTTCGCACGCAGCTCGAGGGAACAGGGGAGCGTGAGGCGTCGACAACGATGGCGTTCGTCCGCATGCTCACAGCGCTGACGAGGGACAAACAGATAGGCAAGCACATCGTACCGATCGTGCCCGACGAGGCCCGTACATTCGGCATGGAAGGCATGTTTCGCCAGATTGGTATCTACGCATCGAAAGGGCAGCTCTACGAGCCGCAGGATGCGGGCGAGCTCATGTACTATCGCGAAGACAAGAGCGGGCAGATCCTCGAAGAAGGCATTAATGAAGGCGGCGCGCTGTGTTCGTGGATAGCCGCAGGCACGTCGTACTCCAATCACGATGTGCCGATGGTGCCGTTCTATATTTACTACTCGATGTTCGGCTTCCAGCGTGTCGGCGATTTCATCTGGGCCGGCGGTGACATGCAGTCGCGTGGCTTCCTGATCGGCGGTACCGCTGGTCGCACAACCTTGGCAGGTGAAGGCCTGCAGCACCAGGATGGACACAGCCTCGTTGCGGCATCGACAGTCCCGAATTGCCATTCCTACGATCCGACCTATGCCTACGAGCTGGCGGTCATTGTTCAGGATGGTCTGCGCCGCATGATGGGTGAGCAGGAGGACGTGTTCTATTACATCACCTGCATGAACGAGAACTACGTGCAGCCGCCGATGCCTGCGGGCGTCGAGGACGGCATCCTGCGTGGTATGTACCTGCTGGACGTCAATGAGAGCCCGGGTAAGATTCGTGTGCAGCTCATGGGCTCGGGCACGATCCTGCGTGAGGTTATCGCTGCTGCCAAACTCCTGATGGATGACTTCGGTATTCCGGCTGATGTGTGGTCGGTGACGAGTTTCAATGAATTGCGTCGCGATGCGCTCGAGGTTGAACGCTGGAATCACCTGCATCCGGACGAGCCGCAGCGCAAGACGTATGTAGAGCAGTGTTTCGGCGACCGGCCGGGACCGTATGTTGCTGCGACCGACTATATGAAGATTGTCGCAGACCAGATCCAGGGTTGGGTCCCTGGCAATTTCTATTCACTCGGTACCGACGGCTACGGGCGCAGCGATGCGCGCCAGGCACTGCGTGAGCATTTCGAAGTCGATAGTCGCTTCATCGCGATCACTGCACTGAATGCTCTGGTTGAAGACGACGTTCTTGACCGGAAGACGGTCGCTGAGGCGATCGTCAAGTATGGCATCGATCCGGATCGTCCGGATCCTGTGACACTGTAGGCGGAGCACATACGTGGCGAAAACAATCGACATTGTGATTCCCGATCTCGGTGACTTTGAAAACGTCGAAGTCATCGAGGTGCTGGTTGGCGCCGGCGATACCGTGGAACGGGAAGACGGCCTTGTCACCGTCGAAACGGACAAGGCATCGATGGATATTCCATCGCCCGAGAATGGCGTCGTCGACCGGCTGACGGTCTCAGTGGGCGACACGGTTTCGACCGGTGATGTCATCGGTCAGCTCACTATGGAAGTAGGCGACACAGTCGTCATCACACCGGGCATTGCCTCCACGCCAACCGGTGATACCACCATCTTGGTAACGCCGGCTGGCAAGGAGCCAAAGTCGGGTGGCAAGCAGACGCTTGTCGTTCCGGACCTGGGTGACTTCTCGGACGTCGAGATTATCGAAGTACACATCAAGGCCGGAGATACTGTCGAAGTCGAGGACTCGCTCGTTACGCTCGAGACCGACAAGGCTGCGATGGATGTGCCCGCCGTAGTTGCGGGTACGATCGAGTCAGTGCTCGTCAACGTCGGCGACAAGGTCTCGGAAGGGGCGTCGGTAGCGATTATTGACGCTGTGGCTGGCGACACAGATCAAGCGGCAGATGACGCGAAAACGCCACCAAGCTCGATGCCGGCGCAATCGCCGGCAAAGCCGGCTCCCACAGGCGGATCGCCGACAAGGCCGGCTCCCACAGGCGGATCGCAGGCACTCCCGCCCATCGACGAAGCCGGTTTCTCCAAAGCCCATGCAACACCGTCTGTTCGCAAGCTGGCGCGCGAGCTCGGCGTCAATCTCGTTCAGGTCAAAGGCAGCGGTCTCAAGAGCCGGATTCTTCACGATGACGTCAAAGCCTTCGTTAAAGCGATTCTGACGGGTCAGGGCGCGATGCCAGCGGGCGCCGCCTTGCCGAAGACGCCTGTCGTGGACTTCGCCAAGTTCGGTGAAATTGACGTCCAGCCGCTCACTCGTATCCAGAAGATTTCGGGCCCGCGCTTGCAGGCGAGCTGGATCAATCTGCCACACGTTACGCAACACGATCTCGCGGACATCACCGGCCTGGAAGCGAAGCGCCAGGAGCTCAAGGGGCCGGCGAAAGAACGGGGCATTGGGCTGACGCCACTCGCATTCATCATGAAGGCTTGTGTAGCCGCGCTCAGGGAATTCCCCAAGGTGAATTCATCGCTGTCGGAAGATGGCGAGAGCCTGGTATACAAGAAGTACATGCATCTCGGGTTTGCTGCGGACACGGATCAGGGGCTCATGGTCCCGGTCATTCGCGATGCTGACAAGAAAGACGTTTACGAGATCGCGCAGGAACTCGGAGAGCTTTCGGCATTAGCGCGTGAAGGCAAGCTGAAAGCTGATCAGCTGCAGGGAGCCTCGTTTACGATATCGAGCCTCGGTGGTATCGGTGGCACGTCATTCACGCCTATCGTCAATGCACCAGAGGTCGCAATTCTCGGCGTCTGCCGCTCGACGATGCAGCCCGTCTGGAACGGTTCGGAGTTTGCGCCGAGGCTAATGTTGCCGCTGTCGTTCTCCTACGATCACCGTGTCATCGATGGCGCACAGGCCGTCCGCTTTACGACTTTTCTCGGTCAGAAACTGGCCGATGTTGACGCGCTGCTGCAGGCGATCCCGTAGTGGCTTCCGACACCATCGATCAGACCCGTACGATGTCGGCACCTGAAATTATCGCGGCGACGCAGCCAACGGGTAACGCAACGCACAAGGCGCAACTCGTCGTCATTGGCGCGGGTCCGGGAGGCTACACGGCCGCATTTCGTGCCGCCGACCTGGGCATGGACGTTATCCTTATCGAGCGCTGGCCCACACTGGGCGGCGTTTGTCTCAACGTTGGATGCATTCCGTCGAAAGCCTTGTTGCACGCGGCCAAGGTTATCGATGAGGCGGAGGCGATGGCCGAGCACGGCGTTGTGTTTGGCAAACCAAAAATCGATGCCGAGAAGCTGCGTGACTGGAAAAACGACGTTGTCGGTAAGCTGACCGGTGGCCTGTCGACGATGGCGAAGCAGCGTAAAGTGCGCGTCATCCAGGCACAGGCGAAATTCGAATCGGCAAATCGCCTGCGCCTCGACAACGATGAAACAGTCGACTTCGAAAAATGCATTATCGCGGCTGGCTCCGAGCCGGTCATGCTGCCAAATCTGCCAGATGATCCGCGTATCGTGGATTCAACCGGTGCACTCGAGATCGCGCCGATTCCCAGGCGCCTGCTTGTCGTCGGTGGCGGCATCATCGGCCTCGAAATGGCATGTATATACAACGCGCTTGGTACCGACGTCAGCGTCGTTGAGCTCATGGACTCGCTAATGCCCGGCACGGACAAGGACCTGCTGCGTCCGTTCATGAAGATCGTGAAAGACCGTTACGAAGCGATCATGGTGTCTACGAAAGTAACCGGGATGCGCGCAACGGTTCCAGGCATCGAAGTCAAATTCGAAGGAGACAAGGCGCCATCGGTCGGTGTTTATGACCGTGTATTGATATCGGTTGGGCGTCGCGCAAATGGTGACAAGCTTGCAGCAGAAAAGGCGGGTGTACAGGTCGACGAGCGCGGCATCATCGCGGTCGACAAGCAGATGCGTACCAACGTTCCGCACATTTTCGCGATCGGCGATCTTGCTGGCGGCCCGATGCTCGCACACAAAGCCACACACGAGGCCAAAGTGGCTGCAGAAGTGGCGCATGGCGACAAGAGTTTCTTCGATGCGCGCACGATTCCTTCGGTGGCGTACACGGACCCCGAGGTCGCGTGGGTCGGACTGACTGAGACGGAGGCGAAAGAGCAGGGCGTCGAGTACGAGAAAGCCCAGTTCCCGTGGGCGGCCAGTGGTCGGGCATTGTCGATTGGGCGCTCGGAAGGATTCACGAAGCTGCTTTTCGATCCAAAGACTGATCGCGTGCTTGGTGGCGCCGTTGTTGGTCCCAACGCAGGCGACCTGATCGCCGAGATAGGCCTCGCGATTGAGATGGGTGCTGACGCAACCGACATCAGCCTGACGATTCACCCGCACCCGACCCTGTCCGAGACGATCGCATTTTCGGCCGAAGCGTTCGAAGGAACACTGACGGACCTCTATATCCCCAAGAAGGGCAAGCGCTAGAGGTAATCTCTCAGTTGGTTGGTCACGTCGTAGGTGAACCAACTGACACACGGCAAACAGAGCACATCATAGGTTCGTGCGCCGTCTTCATCCGTACATGTTAGTGATCGTTAGCGGGAAATTCCCTGTGACCAACTAACTGAGAGATTACATCTAGCCGATCGGGGTGACGCGTTATTCGCGGGCGAAGTACCACTTCTCGATCAGGTACAGCACGATGCCGATTAGCAGCAGGATCGAAACCTTGATCCAGTCCTCACCATGCGACTGGGCGACCAGCCATACGCAGATTACCATCGCGATGATTGGCACGGTATAGCCACCGGGCAGGCGCCAGGCCTTCTCACGAGCTTCGTGGCTGGCGTTCTTGCGAATTACGGGCAATGCGGCGATGCAGATGATATAGCCGAGTAGTCGCACAACCGAGCTACCTATCGCGAGATTCACGAAATTGCTCGACAGGCCGAGCACCAGGGCCATTGCACCCATGACGAGTATTGACCGATCCGGTGTCGAGTACTTCTTGTTGATATGCGCAAACCACTCGGGGAGCAGTCGATTTTCTGCGAGCGAGAATATGAGCCGCGGCGCCGCCAGCATGGAGCCTGCCAGGTTGCCACCAATCGAGAATACCGCGGTCAGGGTGATGACCAGTGCGCCGGCAGGTCCGGCGAGTGCACGGCCGACGTCGACGAGTGTTGCATCCGAGTAATTCTCCGGGGAGATGACGGAAATAAACACGATGACTATGAGGAAATAAAGAACGCTGGTACCTATGACCGTGCCAACAAGTGCGCGCGGCAAAGTTCGTCGTGGCTTGCTTGTTTCACCGGCTGTCACGCCTATCGTTTCGAATCCGACGTAGGCGTAGATCAGGAGCAGAGTAGTGCTGCCCAGGTCTTCGACGTGGAAGTTGCCGCCTGGAACGAGGGTTGCGCCGGTAACATGCTGGATTCCCAGCAGGACGAGCAAGACCAGCGGCACGACCTTCAGAAAAGTGAACACGCCCATCGTGCGCACGCCATCTTTGACGCCGAGCACATTAGCCCAGGTCAGCCCGACAGTGACCGCTGTGATAATTGCAATGCGCGCTGCATCCGTCGCAAACACATCGGAAAGGGAACCCAGGTAGGCAGCCATGACGTTGGCGTTGGCTGCAAACGCCGTCATACGTGCGAGATAGATCAGCCAGCCCGTGCTGAAACCGGCGAGCGGTCCGAACGCATCGCTTGCGTACAGGACAGGCCCACCGGTTCGGTCGTAGTAGCTCGCGAGTTCAGCGAAGGTCAATACGACCGACAGGAACAGCACGCCAACGATCAGGAACAGCCATGGGCTGAACAGGCCCGCATTCACTGCGACCTTGCCTGGCAACGCGAAAATACCGGCGCCGATAACCGAATTCAGAACCAGGAAGGATGCACCGAAGAATCCAATATCGCGCTTCAGACGCGCTGCCGAGTTACCGGGGGGCGATGCTTGCATCGACCGATACTAACAAATCCCCTGCCGGGAGGATCAGCCGAGCTTTTTCGCAATAATATTATCGATACTGAACTTGCCCGCGCCTGCGAAAACCAGCGGTACCAGCATGACCATAAACAGCAGCGGCAGGCGGTAATTGCCGAAGCCCTTGTCGGTGATCGCGTAGCCCTTCCAGAGTTCGGCAAGGTTGTCCCACTGATCCGGCCAATGTACGCCCGCAACCGCAACGATCGTGAGGATGATCAGGCTGAACGCCCAGAATCGCGTAAACAAGCCGAGGACAAGACCTGCCGCACCGAGTATCTCGGTCCAAGTTGCAAGAAACCAGCTAATCTCAACCGGAATGACGTTGAATGGGAAAGGGAAGTTGTCCTGAACGTTGGCAAACCAGTTCGTACCGTTCAACTTCATCATCCCGGCTCTTCCGAACTCCCATGCCATGAGCAAACGAATAGGTAACAGGGCAACCCAGTTACCGGCCGGATCCAGCACGTCGACAATACGGTTTCTAATATTCCTTAGCGCGCTCATCGGTATCTCCTTCAAGCGGGATTGCGTGTGCCGGACAATATCTCCAGCTGCCGCATTTCCCGCAGGACATCTGCACCATGCGCAACGAGCGCGTCGGCGTCGCGGTAATTGATTCTTGTAGCCAGAGAACGCAGGAGCTGCTCGCCGGTCAGCCCTTGTTCGTTGTTTTCGATGTCGTCCAGCAACGCTGCCGTAATGGCGTTCAATTCGAGGAAGCCCACCTTGCCGTCGCTACCCCGATACAGTGCGAGGTAGACAGCTTGTTCATGCGGAGCATCGGGCAGGTAATCGGGCGAAATTCTGTGCACCGCGTAGTGGTAGCCGTAGGACCACGAAAGCACTGACTTCACAGGCACGTTTGCAAGCAAGTCACCGTTCGGATCGACACCCGACATATCGTTCTCGTCTTCCGAGACTGACAGTGCGAGTTCCGCGTACTCGTAGTGCGCCAGTTCCAGCAGGAAAGGGTAGTCGTCGTCAGCTTCGAACTCGTTCTGCAGGTATGCCAGAAACTCCTCAGGCAACTGCAGGAAGTAAGGAGTCTGGGCCTGGTGATGTTGCATGAACCCGCGAATGAAGTGCCGCCACTGATCATCGCTGTGAATCTTGCGCAGCACGGGGAAAAAAGTCCCGAGCAGGTTGTACAGATTGTTGAAGAACAGTTTGCGGTAGATCGCCATGCGTCGCGCTTCAATACCCTCGGGTGCGGCTACATTTTCCGGATCACGGATATGTGCGGCGAACGCGTACTGCTTGTCCTTGAACGTCGTTGGTTCAGCCATGCGCCGCCCTCCGACTTCCGGTCTCAGTCTGCAACTGCTTAATACGGCGAACCTCATCCAGCAGTTCTCCCATTGGCGGGAAATTGAAGTCGCGTTCGAGCAGGGTCGGGACCGGCCCAAACAGGCCGTAAGCTTCTTCCAAGAGTGCCCAGGCCTGGTCATCTACCGGGCTGCCGTGGGTATCGATCCTGAGATCCTCGTCTTCTACAAAGTGCCCGGCCAGGTGGAAATAGCGAATGCGCTCGGCAGGCATGGCGTGCAGGAACTCGTGCGCGTCATACCGATGGTTGATGCTGTTCACAACGATATTGTTGATGTCGAGCATCAAATCGCAGTCGGCTTCCTCCAGCACGGCCAGCAGGAACTCGCGTTCCGTCATCGACGAATCGATGGGCGCGTAATAACTGACGTTCTCAAGGGCCATGCGTTGTTCGAGGATGTCCTGTACGCGGCGTACGCGTGCCGCGACGTACTTGACCGCTTCTTCAGTGAATGGGATGGGCATCAGGTCATACAGCTGGCCATCGTCACCGCAAGAGCTCAAGTGCTCCGAGTACATGCGAATGTTGTGCTTGGCCATGAAGTCCTTGATGTCCCGCACCAGCTGTTCATTTAACGGGGAGGGCGCGCCAATTGACAGCGACAGGCCGTGAATGACGAACGGATAGCGCTCCGTGAAGAAGCGCAGTTTCTTGCCGAGGTTGCCACCGACATGGATCCAGTTCTCGGGCGCAATTTCCATGAAATCGACATCCGACGGCGGATCCGCCATAAGCTTGTCTACGAGCGGACGACGCAGGCCGAGGCCGGCGCCGTGAACCGGGTATTTCAAATCATTGACTGGTGGCTGGTCGTTCATGACGTCCCTGCTGTGAGTTATCTGATCAGACCTCGTATCGGCCACTTTTATTACACGCTATCCCGCAAGTCGTCGCAGGCGTTCCAGGTATTTGATCTCGTCCGGCGGCCGATTCGCGCTCTGCGCTTCCCACAAGGTTTCGGCGAGGCACTCGATCATCTCGTGTTCGGCCGCGTGGACGTCGCCCAGTTTGGTGGCAACGGCCTGGTAGACCGCGGCGATGCCCGCTGGTCGATTGGTCGAAACCTGCTCACGGATCCCGAGATGCAGGCCCATGTGTAAGAAAGGGTTCGTCTGCCCTCCATCCGGCGAATACTCGCGCTCCAGGTCGCTACCGGTGACATCGGCATGGTATTCGGGATGCAGCTCGATGACATCGGCAATTTGCGTCTCGAGCGGCGACAGGGGCAGGTTTTCGCAGCGCTTTGCCCACGCATCCACGTACATCTTCCGCAACTCATTGCGGTCCTGGCCAAATATCATGGCAGTTCCTTCTTCGTAAACTCACACCACTTGACGATCGGGCACTCGCCGCACAGGGGTTTGCGTGCTTTGCATACATAGCGTCCGTGCAGAATGAGCCAGTGATGCGCGTCTTTCTTGAATTCATCGGGCGTCAAACGAACCAGGCGCTTCTCGACTTCGAGCGGCGTCTTGCCTTTTGCAATGCCGGTGCGATTCGACACGCGGAAAATGTGCGTATCCACCGCAATTGTTGGTTCCCCAAACGCCGTGTTCAGAATGACATTCGCCGTCTTTCTTCCGACGCCTGGCAGCGCCTCCAGTTCCGCACGCGTGCGCGGAACTTCGCTGCCGTGTTTCTCGATCAGGATCCGGCAGGTCTTGATGATGTTCTCGGCCTTGCTGTTAAAAAGGCCTATCGTGCGGATGTACGGTTTCAATCCTGTGACGCCGAGATTCAGTATTGCTTCCGGCGTGTTGGCCACCGGATAGAGTTTGGCCGTTGCCTTGTTGACACTGATATCAGTCGCCTGTGCCGACAGGATGACAGCGATCAGCAGCTCGAACGGATTGACGTATTCGAGTTCCGTCGTTGGCGCCGGCATACGTTCACGTAG
>Ga0316201_10000396_pt1 | contig 24114 bp, 13 predicted proteins | sample CS6wburrow_MG_FD_204516 | JGI IMG/M metagenome (GOLD analysis project Ga0316201, IMG submission 204516) | Coastal sediment microbial communities from Delaware Bay, Delaware, United States - CS-6 worm burrow | ecosystem: Environmental > Aquatic > Marine > Coastal > Sediment | place: USA... | reverse complement strand
TCAGCCATACGAATGGTGCCAGACTGCGGCGCCTTGTTCGCATTGATTGCGGCGGTTGCAACAATGGTCGTGGTAGTGACACTGTTCACCGTGTACTGGTTCTTGACGATATTTCCGCCACTGATTTCCGCCACGAAGATTTGGCAGCCACTCAACAGCGTGTTGGAGGCAATGACCTTCTGATAGTTCGGCGGAGCTTGCTCGGTGCCTGCTGCGTCGATCAAGACGAAGTCTGCGGCAGCGTAATTGGTTACCCAAACGCCTCGAGCGCCGAAGAAAGTGGTACCAGCCAGGGTTCCGAAAGGCGCGACTTTGACATCAGTGTAAACACCTTCAGACGCAGAACGGTATTCCTGGCCGTCGTCACCGTTGACAGTGTAGGTGGCGCCAGTAGAGCCGTAACGAGTAAGGTATTTCAGCCACTCATAGACCTCGGTCATTGGGCGGGTTGCGCAGTCGACCTCAACGTCATAGTTGTTGGAGCCGTTACCGTTGTTCAGGTCACGCGAGATCGTGCCGAAGGTATTGGTGATGTCGGTATAGCCGGCAACTACATTGGTCACGGAACTGATCGTCTGCGAGGTTCCAGAGGCAGTAGTCAGCTCGCGGGTATCGTATTCAGCGATGGTGTTGGTCGCCGTAAATGAGCCGCCGCGGACAGCGTTCAGGTAGATGTCGTTCCCGACGATTTTCGCAATCTTTCCAACAGCACCAGTGGTGGTATCGGTAGCGAACTGTCCCACGGTGAAGCCGGTAGAGGACGCAACAGAGACGTAGATTTCTCCCGACTTGTTTCCTGAATCCGGCGCGGTGTTGATACCGACAGGGTTTCGGCCGCCCCCGGAGAGATCACCGAAGTTGTGGTCATAGGTGTCTCCAAACTCTCGGGCGTACAGCCAGATACCGCCATTGGTCGGGGTGCCGGCTACGTTGTCAGATTGAATCCATACTGACGTATCTTTTACCTTGACCAGGATATCGATGTTGCCAGAAATCCACCAAGGGGTTACTTCAGCACTGTTCTGAACCATGTAAATCTGAGTGCCAGTTTCCTGCGATCCGATGGTGTAGACGTTTGACCAAAGACTGTCTGCATTGGCAGATCCAGAGCCAGAAGGGTCTTGCACAGAACCACCCTGAAGGTACTTGTAGTCTTCGTCGGGATCTTCGAACGTCCACCCATTCAGGAATTTATACACGGTCGGGGTGTCCGACTGAATTGGGTATGGGTCGTCCATCTGGGCATTGTTTGCAAAGGTCGTGGCAAGCCACTGGAACCAAAGAAGAACGGTACCTACACCGGAATAATCACCGGTCGCAGATGGCAGTCTCGAGCCAACCCCGCTATCGGTGTTTCCTACTACTTTGGTCGTGTAATTGATCGACCAATGGGCGCTGTTAAAAGCCATTGCTAAATCCTCAAGTCTGTTGTGGGTCTGTGATTAAAGTTACATTGGTCGCCGTGTTTGAAAGCAGCGTGATCGTGGAGACGAACGGCTTGTACCCGTATTTTCTCACACGTAGTGTTGCGGTTGTTTCCGCTCCGTTATAGGTGGCCTGCGTGATATTCCCGCTGGCATCGGTCGTGGTGTTTGTGATGTTCCCGGCCACTCCAAGATCGTCATCGATATACACGAGGGCGCTCTGGACATTGGCGCCAGCCTGATCCTTGACGTTGACATCGATGGTCACGCCGGCCGACACAACAGCAACAGTGCCAGACCCGTCATTCTTGACTGACGGGACGGTGTATCCGGTTGCCACGTTGATCGTGAGCTTCTGACCGGAAGCCACGTTGCAAAGAATTGCCTCGTTGCCACTGGTTCCTGTGGTTACTGGATCGCCAGTCGTTCCTGCAACATAGCCGCTGAGCGTGTTCTTCCAGGTAAAGCTGGTTGACGAGGCAACACTGCCCAGGTTGATCGCATGGCCGGTGCCGTCTGAGATGAACTCGTTGTCAACGACATTGCCCGTCATGTTGCTGGGGGTGGTCACCATCGCTGACGTAGCCGTATTCTTGTCGATGAGGCAATTCTGCACATCAGCATCATTCAAGGTGATGGCGTCAGTCGTGCGCCAAGTAAGCCCATCAACGGTGCAGCCAGCCCGCAGAGTGGTGATACCAATGTCTGTCCATGTGCCACCAGTTATGGTCACAGTAGATGAGGCATTGTTGACGACGAATCGACCTGGGTTGTGGGTCCCGGCAGCCTGAATGTTGATGTTGGTCAGAATGCAAGTCGTTGATGCGTGGTCAACAATAATCTGGGTGAAGGTCGCCTCACTGTGAGGGGTGTCAACTATGACTATCGCTTTATCGCTGTCATCGAAATAGGCAAGCGTCGGAGTGCCTGAGTTGTTCTGGCCTATAACGAAACGACCCTGAAGCTCATAACTACCGCCAACCAGGGTCAGGATGCCCCACCGGTTGTTGATGTTGTCGTTCTGCGCCTGGAACCCGGCAAACGTCGCTGGATTGCCAGATTCTCCCGCCGTGATGTATGCGCCAGTCCCGTAGCGGATGGCGTCACACCCCATGTTGGAGCCTTTTACCGTGGCGTTGGTGTTGAGCCCAAACCCGAAGTAGGTAGGAGTAGCTCCTGGGGTGCCGGTCACCGTGCGGTACGGGATGCTTCCAGTGTTTGCCGTGGTCACGTAGTCAACGGGATAGCACTTTGCGACACGACCTGACGCACCGTAAGTGTCACTTCCCTCGACATGAAACTGCACGAAGTCAGAGATACCCGTACCGATGATGATATAGGCGCCCCGGGTGGCAAGGCTGGTGCATACGCCGGGAGTAGCGTTAAACCCCCATACGAAGATATGGACCCCTGCGGCGACCGTGCCTGTGCCTGGAGTCTTGTTTACGGCCAGCCCGCGTTCTGCGTTGGATGCAGCCTTATCCCAGCAACCGGCCCCCTGCATACCGAAGTCGGCACCAAACGCTGGCGCACCGCCACCACCACCGGAGATATTGAAAGCTGTCCATCCGGTAGACCCAGACTCGGCAAGGTCGATGTCGGTCAGATCTTCTGTATAGCTGGGAGCCGCCATTTACACCACCTGAGCAAAACCGTAGTCAGGGCGCTGGTCCTGAAGGATCTTTGCCAGGGCGGCCTCAATAGCGGCTGCGGCGTTCACCAAATCCATATCGCCATCCATCGCTTTTTTCATCGCCACCGTAGCGTAGTCTTCGATCGTGAGGGTATCGGTGGTCGACTTGTAATGGCGGTTGCCGTCAGCATCTACCGCGTACTTGCGTATCTCGATCGTCAAGATGTAGTAAGGAGGGGAAGAATCCTTTGGAACCAATCGTTGAGTAAGATGCAGGTCGGCCAGAAGAATCCTGTTAAAATTCAGCTCTGGAGCATGTTCTGCGTTAGAGATTTCAATCGCCATACGGGCCTCACTGCAACGTGACCGGCTCTTCAACCGGCACGATGTCTACGGTGTCTATGAATCCGCGCGAATCGCGCTTCACGATCAGCCTCGAGGTCCCGCGACGCTCGTTTCTGGTGGCAATCTTCATCGCCTCGATCATTATCTCCTTGATTTCCTTCTTAGAGAATAGCGATCCCTCACTGATTGGCTTCGGTGGTGGTGTTGGTGTCGGTGCTGGCTGAGGCTGCGAGCTTGCGGCTCTCGGCGCACTGGTGATTTTGACGCTACCACCGCTGCGCACTATGGCGTCGATTTTCTTCTTACTGACCTTTTTCTTAATCATTTGGACACGCAGCCTCCCAGCTTGGTCAGGATATCAATCCGCTTCCTCGATAGCGCGAGCAGTTGCCTTGCTGGGGCCTCGACGGTCCCTTCACCGACATCCTCACCCTCGAACTCGTAGCTGATGATAACGCCATCCAGGGCGTCGTCTTCAACGCCGAGTACGGTCAGATCATCTTCCAGTTCGGGCGGCTGAAACCCTTGCCCCGCCTGGGTTGTCTCGGTTGTACCGGTTGTCTCGGTTGTACCGGTTGTCTCGGTTGTACCGGTTGGTCCGGTTGTACCGGTTGGTCCGGTTGGTCCGGTTGGCCCGGTTGGTCCGGTTGTACCGGTTGGTCCGGTTTCCACGGTTGTCTCCGGCGCCTCTGGGCCGGTGATGAAGTTGTAGTTTTCGTCCAGGCCCTGCTCTTCCCGGAGCTGGCGCAGGCGCTCCTGGCCTTCCGGAGTCTGAGAGTTCAACCCTTCAGACATCATCTGGGCCTTGATTTTGGCCTCACGCTTGCGCCTGTCTGCCTCGGCCTTGCGCCGATCTGCCTCGACCTGGGCCTTACTGGGAGGCTTGGTCTCGACGGTTGGTTCGGCGGGTTCTGCGCCGGTAGCCTCATCGATTAGGGCGCCAATGTCCTCATCGGTCCAGTCCTCGGGGTTCTTGTCGTATGGGCTGCCCTCTGCTGGTGGCTCGGCCGCCGGCCCCCGGCCGCCCCCGGTTGGGCCGGTCTCAATAGTCGGTTCGGCTGCCGGCTGCCCGTTTGGCGGCGGGATCGGCATGTTCTCGTCGCGCTCCAAGAACCTCGGGAACTCTCCTTGCGGGCCAACAAAAGGCTCGGGCTCGGCCGCCGCGGTTTCTTCCGTGTCGCCAGCCTGCCGCTTCAGGGAATCCGGTATCTCGCCACGCAGTAAGGCATCGATATCCAGCCTGGGGATATCGCCTTCAGCGATCATGTCGCCAGCCTGCCTCGGGATGCCGGGGAATTCCTTCTCTAACTGGGCCTGTAGCGCGTCTCTGGCCTGCCGGTCGGAAGACTTGAGTCCTACCGCCTTGAGGGCGTCGCGTAGCTGAGAGCCGCCAGGAACACGCTCTGCCGCCTTCCCGACATTGGGCTTTGGCCCAGGAATCTTCTTCAGTTCCTCGACTTCAATCCCTTCGGTAGTAGGAGCCGGCGGCGGCTTGCCCCGATCCTGCAGCACGTAGCCGCCCTCGACCTCCACCACGTCATAGTTCGCGTACTTGGGCGTGATTCTCTTGATGTTCTCTGCTGAGGCCTGGGTTTTGTAGGGCTGGCCGGATTTCGGCCGCTTCTCATCCAGGACCCCCGGCGGCAGCTCCTTGACCTCCGGTAGCGGTAGCGGTTCAGCCCGGCCAAGAGTCTCCTGTTTTTGGGGTACTTTTGGCTGGGTCTCTTTTTTCTGAGCCTTTTCAATGACTTTAAGGGCTTTCTCTTCTTCATCGAGGGCGTCCATCTCCTTGATATAGGCATCTTGTTCCTTTTCCAGGGCTTTGCCGGTGGATTTGGTGCCCTCCAGCCGCTCCTTGGCCTGAGCGCGGCGGCTCTCGATGCTCTCTTTGACGCCCTGCAGGTCCTGCTCGGTGCGGCGCCGCCTCTCGGCCTCGGCCACGGCCTGCTTGGCGCCCTCTTCTTTCTCGGCCTGCTCCTGCTCGCGTTTCGCCAGCTCGGCCTTCTTGAATGCAGTATCAGTGACCAGCCGGGTTGTCTGGGCCGCGATTGATGGCTCAGGTGTTCCACGAGGAACATCTTCAAGCGTGATTTCCTCCATACCCCCCATGCCACCCACGCGACTGCGCATTCTTCGGGCGAGCATCTGCAATGGGGTCTGGGGGATCTCTTCGACGCCGATACCCTCGGCAGTTGGGAATGGCTCTGCAGCAGGCGAAGGAATGAGCTGATCCTCAATCTCTTCAACCTGAAACCCTTGAGTGGTGGGTCGGTCGGGCGGATTCCACAGCTCGGTGGTGTTCCGCAGGGCGTTCTCCAGGTCAGCCTCTTGGCTCCCGGCGGCCAGCGCCCCAGAGATACCGGTCTCCATGACGCTCTGCGGGACGGACAGGACGGATTCCAGTACCGCTTCAGCAAGCGAGGCATCCAGGCCGGCGGCCTTGGAGCCCAGATATTCGCCGGCGCCCTCACCGACCGACTCGAGCCCTATGCCCAGCATTGCCTTGGCGGCAGTCTGCATCTTCGTTGGCATAGAGCTGACAGCGGCCTGGGTGGCTCCCTCGACAACCGCCTTGTTTAGGGCAGGATTAGCCTTCAGAGCCGCCTTTATGGTTGCGTCATCGGCTGCGCCCAGCCCAGCTTTCGCCAGTATTCCCTCGGCCGCCTTGCTGGCCGCCTTGCCCGGGGCGCCCAGCATCAGCTTGTTCAGGCCGATGGTTGCGGTATCGACGGCCGTGATGACGCCGCCCTTGATCAAGCCTTGCTTCAGGACCTCTTCGGTGTCGACAGCCCCTTCTCGCGCTTGATCTTGGGCGATAGCGCCGGTCTCGATCGCCGTGTTGCCGGCGAACATCCCAAGAATGCCGCCCACGATGCCGCCAACCGCGGTACCCACGCCCGGGATCGATGACCCAACCAGCGCCCCGGTGCCAGCGCCACCCATGATGACGGCCGAGTTCGGCAGCATCTCAGTGGTCTTTTGCAGCGCACCAAGCGGCTCTTCAAAAATAGCCTTTCCGGTGCCAATAAGGGCGTCACCGAGGCCTTCACCGCCCTCGGTATTGCGCTCGAAGGACTCCATGAACCGCCGGGAAGGGCCGGTGGTTGGGGTTGGCCGGGCCGCATCCTGCAGCAGTTCGGCCTCGTCGCCCTGGATGACATCTGCGAAGGCACCCAGGGACCGGCCTGTCTGCTGGAATCCGGCCTTGAGGGCAGAACCTATGCCTTGGCCCTCGGTAGTCGATGGGTCGATTTTGACCCCCTGCTTGCTCTCGTAGTCATTTACCAGAGAGAAGCCCTCTGGCGGATCAGGGGAATCATCAACGATGGAGAAGCCGGGGGGTGGCTTAGGAATGCTCATTTAACAGGTACCCAATCTTTGCCGTCCCACTCAATCTTGTTGCCGTTCTTGTCTTGGGCGATGGTACGCTTCTGCGGGGCCTGCTCACCGCCGCCAGTCGCCTTTCTGACCTGGGCTTCGATCCACTCTTCGCGGGACACGCCCTTGCCGTTGACCTTGAATACGTCGCGCTCGTCCGTGAAGACACCACCCTTTGAGCTCCACTCCTGGTCTGCAAGCTGGTTGAACTGCGAGCGGGCCTCAGTCTCGCTCAACTGGCGCTTAGGGGCTTCCCCAAGAGAGGTCTCGCCAGTCGCCGTATTGGTCGTCAGCGGGATTTCAACCCCGTCTGGGCCAACGATAGTGGTGGTCTTGAAGGCGCCTTTGGCAGCGTTCTGCGTTGCCAGTGCATTATCAAACCCCTGCTGCTGGGCTTCCAGGGCCAGCTTGGCTTGGTCTTTGGAGCCCTCTTCCAGTTCGGTGACCCGGTCGCGCGCGTAATTACGCTGCGATGCCTGATTCAGAAACCCGCCAATCCCCTGGTCCAAGCTGATGCGCTGCTGCGCCTGAGCCTTAAACCTGTCCAGCTCAGACGGGATGTTCCGCATTCCGCGGATGAAGTCGGTTGCTCGCTGGATTTCACCAACCCGGTTCTCAATCGCGGTCTGCTCGGCCGGCGATCGACCGAAGGCGCCCTGGCCGCTCGTTGATCCCACGAATCCACCAGGGCCTAGCTGAGCCCCTCCCGCCTCAATCGTGGTGCCTGGGGCGACGCTTGTACCCTTGCCGTAATAGCTGTTTCCCTGACGGAAGACTCCGGGCTGAATCTCGCGCTCTGATGGTGTCACTTCCGGAGTGGCCGCCTGCTCCTTCGCTGCAGTGACTTCGGTGGAGGTGGGCGCCCGCGGGCTTGGCATGTTGTCGGGCGGCGGAAGCGCACCAAGCGCATTCTGCCGATCTCGCTGGCCGACGTATGACTCTTTGGATCCGCTGTACCCGAACCCTGGGTTTGGCATCTGCGGCATAAAGCCGGTCTGCGGTGGCGTGTGAACCATGCCTTGCATCGTAGGCGGGGCCTGTCTCGCTGGGTTCTGGTTGAGAAAGCCCTGGATGTCGCTACGAATGTTCGACATCCCGGCGGTCGCTTGGCTGTATCGTCCAGGGCTACGCAACTGAATGCCGCCGCCAGACTGGCCGCCACCGAACGCGCCACCACCGAACCCACCACCAGTCCTGTATTTTTCCTGTTCGTATGCCATTGCCGTTACCCGTTAATCGTTTCGTTGACCAGATTGACCATTGTGTTTTGCGCCGCCACTGCACTCGAGGCCATGCTACCGAAAGCTGTTGCGCCAGACATCGCAGTTTCAGCACGTAGAGCAAGCTGCCGCTGGAAGATTTGCCCCTGCGTCAGCAACGTCTGCACGTCACCATTGAGCTGAGCCCTGGCCGCCTCGAGATCCAGTCGCTCCTTGTCGTAACCGATACGCAAGACATCGATGTTGCCGCCCAGAACCGCGCGATACCGATCTAAAGCGGCCCTGTGGACAGAGACAGCGCCATCAAACCTCGCGCCCTCAGCGCGAACATCGGTCTCATAGGCGCCCAGTTCAGAGCGGAAAATCTCAGTGAGGTTCTTGTTGTGTGTGGCGATCGAATCGCTGATCGCAACCTCGGCGTCCAGCTTGGCCTTCGCGGCGCTTACCGTCTCGCTGTAGGCCCGCACCACCTGGGCGTTCGCGCTGACCAGAGCTTCATCACCCTGGATGGCCGCTCGATAGGCGCCGAACTCCGCTTCTTTGCCGCGGACCCTGGAGTTGTAGGCGTTTACTTCCTCGCCAAAGATTTCCAGCTTGATCCGCTCGATGCCGGCCTTCTCGGCGATCGCTCGCAACTGCCCGAGGTACAGGTTGATCTTGGTGTTCTGGGCATCGATCTTCTTTTCCCAGACTGAAACGTCCGCCAGCTCGGCGTCCTTCTTGGCTTTGGCCGCATCGATCTCGATCTTGAAGATTTCAATGTCCGCCATTGCCGCCTTCATTTCGGTCTCAAAGATCTCGGCGAGGACTTGGTAGTACCGCTGATCCAGTTCGTACCGGCGGAGCAGCAGCTCGTAGGCCTGAGCAACCAGGGATGCCACGGTTTTCGAGTGGTCGATGGCCTGCGCGTTGATCGACAGTAGGAGGTTGCTGTACTGGATCACCTGCCCGCGCATCCCGTCACGCACGCTCGAAGAGAGCTGCATCACGAACTGAACATGCTGGTGCTCGAGCCGAGCCCGCTCAATAGCGGTTTCCCTGGCCGCAGCAGACGCCGCGCGGTTGGCAACCTGCCCATTGGCGTTCATGGCGCCAAACAGCGCCAGCGGCGGCACTTTGTAGCCGCGCTTGGCGAAAGCCGTAGCCGCCTCAGCATCAGCCCGATCCTGGTCTTCAAGGGTCCTTGAGAAGGCGCGATCGAATATCTGCTGCTCGACATCATCTGGCATGGCCGTATTGCCGAGGTATCCGCGCGAGATTGCAGATTCCAGCTCAGCCTGGGCTGAGTGGTACCCGGGTGCATAGCGATCCAGCCAAAGATCAGCATAGCTCTCGACCCAGTTCCGGAACTCCGGGGAGGCAGACTCCAGAGTCGTTAGGTATTTCGACTCCAGATCCGGCGGGTCCTCGGTCGGCACGTTGACCTGGATGTTTGGATCGAATGTCGGCACCGTGACGGTCGGCGTGTCACGCAGATCCAGCGGGGTTGTGACGGGATCGTCATACTCATTGATGGTCGGGGCATCTGGGAACGTGTAGTCCACGTCGACCACCGGCACCGTTCCGTCAAACCCACCAATATCGAATACCGGCTTGTCGAAATCGAACAGTCCATCGGTGTCCAGCGGGTCCGGCTCATCAGGAAATACCGGCGCCACAGGGAGGTAGAAGGTCTCCAGTGTCGGCGAGTCAGGCCGGGTCGAGGGCTTGACGTAGCCATCATCGAACTCCCCTGGCTCGGTGATGTCTGGCATCGTGGCGTTTGGGTCGGTAGCGAAGTTCAGTTGACGCGGATCCAGCAGCACAAAGCCGCCAGCAGCGTTCTGGGCGCTCTGAATCAGATCAGAAGCCTCAGTATAGGATGAGCTCGCAAAGTCCCTTGCGTCGTTGATGATGTCGTTGACTGTCGCTTCAGCGGTCATATCTTTCTCCCGGTATCAGCAACGAGGGCGTCTACCTGTTCAATCTCGAAGTCGGCGCCAGCAACATTATCCACAGCAAACTCAAGGTGTGTCCCCTTGATTCCACGAGGCAGCTTGCACCGCTTGTATCCAACCCCCGGGGCTATTTGTGACAGTGATATGACGGGGGTTTGACTGTCAGCCGTCGTTTGGACGGAAAACTGCCCATCGATATCGCCCTGCAGATAGAGCCTCGGGGAAATCTTCATGGTCTCAACGCCCATGTCGTTTTCAGGCAGCGTGAAGCCTGCGTCGATTGGTTGATCGATATCGAACCCGGTATCAACCCGGTAAATCCCATCCGATCGCACAAAGTAGTTCTCGTCGCGGAAACGAACGAGGAAATCGAACTGCCACGCGGGATACCGCGTGATCGCGCTGTTCTTCAGGTTGACGACCCAAGCGACGTACTCGGAGACCGAGAGCGCGGCCTGGACATACTCACCAGTCAGGCCGGGGAGGTCGCCAGAAAGAACACCCCATAGAGATTCCAGTGTTGGGAGGTCGCCGTCAAGCGTCCCGAAAGCCTCCAGGTTGCCGGCAAAGTCTCCAGCGAGGGCCGCAAACGCGCCATCAAGCGTCGCAACAGCGCCAGTGGTGCCAGACAGCTCACCAGAGAGGGCCGCCATTGACCCATCAAATAGCGCACCGCCATACAGCTCCCCAGTAAGCCGCTCGCCGAGCACGCCGGTCAACTCCCCGTACATCCCAGCGATGCCGGTGGAGTTCATGGTCATCGCCAGGAAGTAGCCGTCCAGGCGGCCGACCACGTCCAGGGTGCCGGTCAGGCTAACCGCTTCAAGAACACTGATATTCTGATCGAGGTAGGCTCCGCCCTGCAGGTCACCCTCAAGAGTGAAGCCAAAAAAGCCGTCAAAGCCGCTGATTGGCAGCTCGCGGCCATACATCGTGACGACCTCGAGGCGACCGAGGTATCCATCCAGGACGCCATCATAGACAGGGATCTCGCCACCAATGACTCTAAGAGCCGGGAGGCTTTTGTCCATCTCGCCATAAATCGCGTTTTCTGCGCCAACAGAATCGAGTGGCGGTAGGGATATGTTTGAACCACCAACGCTGCCAGTGAGGCCTTTTGCGCCAAACATGAGAGCAGGAATTGTTACGTCAGCGCCTTGTGAAGCAGGAATTGCAAAATCACCGCTCGCGCTTACCGCCAAGGCCGGCAGCTCTGTAGCTCCAAAAGCGTAACCGCCAGAGTCGGCTCCAACACCTGAAATGCCAGGGAGCGTGATATTTGCATACCCGCTCAGCGCATCTGCTGCGTATCCGGTGGCGCCAGGGATGGGCAGGTCAATCAACGCGAAACCACCAAACCCTTCAACGCCGCTTCCAAAAAGAGCCGGCAAGTCGATGTCAGCGCCGCCATGCCCGCCTGTTGATCCTGAGCCAATCAGGACCGGCAGTGTCACATCGCCAATTCCGTAACTGCCCTCGTAAGCCAGAACCTCCAGCGCAGACAGGGCGATGCTTCCACTGCCAGAACCAGACAACCCTGCTGTCTGAGAAACGATGGTGTCGTCACCAGGAAGCGGCAAACAAAAAGCATCGCCCGCCTTGTAAATGATCGCCCCGGCAGCGACAGCTCCCCCAGACAAAACGTCAGCCTTGTAAATCTCAACATCGTTTTTATATACGGCAACCTGTGCCCCAAACTGCCGCAATGAAAAAACGTCGGTCAATGCGCGAACCACTTGGCCCCAGACGGTAACGCCCTGCTTGATGACGCTTACTCGGTTCGCCTCAAAAAGAACAAACACCGGGAACTTCCCAATACCATTCAACCCCCACGAGGTCAGGTTTGAGAAGCCAACAGCAACCCCCGACGTGTCGTTCCTGACATTCTCTATCCCGATATCAACAGTGATGTTTGAACCGGTCGCTATTAGCGAATCGTAATTCCAGCCAAGGTTGTAATCGACGGAATACTCCGTTGGCGTTGGCGCAGTGGCCGGGCTCGGCGGTATGTATGGAATGGCCGGGTAGCACTTTGGGGGAACATACGTTGGCGTAGTCGTTTGAACACCAATCCCACCAAACGAAGATGACGGTGATGAGTTTGGGTCGTAATCTGGGTCGTAATTTGGAGCGTATGGGTCAGTGGACTGCGGAACAACCACCGGGGTAAAAGAGCAGATCGTCTCTTGTTCCGGAAATCCGAGAACAAGGCTTTCTTCGGTTGGCCCAGTGACACACCGGTACTCATAGGTGCCAGAAGGGGTGGTCACATACTGGACAGTGGTTTCAATCGTGTACCCAGGAGTGCAATACGCTGGCACATACGCCTGACCAGCAAAGCCGGGAGATCCTGGAAGGCCAGGAACATCGATAACCACCGTCTTCGGCTTTATGTCACAAGAGTAATTGATTACCTTGTCGCCACGGACAGTGAACGCCACAAGAGAAGCAGCTCCAGATTGCTCCCAGGCGATTACGACAGCGTATTCGTTTTCATCATCCGTCAGTACGTCATGGCATGACCAAGCAAAACCGTCAGCCTCTCTGAAAACGGCGTTTACTGCTGGGCAGTTCTGTATGTACCCGTCTTCTTGAATTGCTGATGCCTGAATTCTGCATCGATCTATGTTGTCGTCTGTTGAGAAACCAGATATCAGCGCACCGCTGTACGGGTCAAATGCAATAGCTACACGGGATTCGTTGATCGAGGCATGGTAAAGAGGCGAAGAAACATTAAGCCAAGTGATTGTTGTTCCAGATACGGAAGCAAGACGAACCCGCTGATCCATGTTCTGGGGGTAGTCATTACAACGAAAAGAAACAACGATGTTTCCTGTTGCTGGATCAACCGCAACCTGCCCAGTGGTTCCAGATGTTGAGCCAATATCATCGACCGCATACTCAGACCCGAAAGCAAGACCAGATCCAGAGATATCAGCGATTCGTATTTTTGAGCCGGCAGAGTTGTAGGCGTAAGCGAACTTCCCTGAACCAATGTTGGTTAATACAGCATCATTGAGTGAGATCGCACCGTTATTTACAGGCGTCCCCCACGATATCGTCGTGCCGCTGGCGGTACCCGTACAGGTGTACATAACCGAAGACTGCGCCCAAACAGCAACGACTTTTCCGGACGCAGGATCGTAATCAATTGAGTTACCGGTATTGTCTATACCAGAAGCAACCGGCCTGTTTGCAGCGCCAACGCTTATCGACAAACCAGTTACGGTTATCAGATGCGCCGTGCATAATGCTGCAGTGACGTTTTCGCCAAAAACGCAAGCCTTGCCTTCGCCGGCTTTTGCCAAGCTGATGGTTTGCCACACATCCGTTCCGGAGACGAGAACCGGTGTCCCGAAAGTAATGTCGCCAGCACTATCGGTTTGTCCCGCTACAACAGTCCAGTTGTTGGTAGCATCGTCCCTGTAAAGAACAACAAAACGATTACCACCAATCCACGCTGCACGGCGAAACTCAGAAGTATCTCCGTAGCCAACAGCGGCAGCTTGCTCCAAGCCAAGCGTAACTGATCGGCAAGGTGATGCTGCAGAAACAGAAGCGTCTGCAATGCCAAACTCTAGGTCTTTGACGCCAGTAACATCGTTTGCTTCAACAACGAAGAAATCATTACCGTCAGTGCTGGCTGCCGGGTTTATTCGGTAATATTCATTCTCATAAACAACCGATGCTGGCGAGAAAACCGAAGTATTGCCATCAACAGCCACTTCCTGATAGACCGTGCCTGTTTGGCCCATGAACAAAAGGAATTTATCGTTGGTGGCGTTATATAAAACTCTGTCAGCCTGCTTCCCACCAGCCGAGAATGAGGCAGACACTTCATCATCCCAGGTGAAGGTGCTGCCAGACAGGGCTCCTTGTCTAAATACCCTTGATCCATAATCAGGCTGATAATCAACAATTACCTTTTGCGCATTGGGATTCCAGTCTGCGTGAAGGCTGTACCACTGCGCTGAATCGGCAAGAAACTTGCTCCCGAAAGAGATCCCTGTGCCACTTACGGTTCCAATGTAATACTGAGTATCGGTATAAGACTGATCGGTAAAGAACAGAATGACTTTTGCAGCTACCGGATCGTAGACAAGAGCGTAGTCATCCAGCGGTCCTGGTGATGGCGCCACCGTCCCTGGCGTCCCGAAACTGATTGTCGTGCCACTTACAGTGCCGACAACCGTTTTCATCGTGTTGGAGTCGGAACTGTCTTTGCAGAAAATGATTACTTTGCTGTTCGTGCTGTCGTAGCAAACTCTTACGTCATTCGCGTTATTCCCGGTCGGCAGCCACTCAACAGCACTGCCTATAGTTGCGCTATTGCTACCTGCATTGACCGCGGCAACCCAGCAAGCACTCCTGCTGTTCAGGTTGTCGTGACCAGCAATAACGACTCTTGAATTACCTGAGTCAAAAAGGATCTGAGGGCTGCCCAGGGTTCCGGCAACCAGAAGCTGAGGTGTTCCATAAACGAGAACTCCAGCAGACTTCTCGGCAATCAGCAGATAGGTGCCAGCAGTCCCTTCTGTAGTGTGATAAAGGATGGCAAGCCGTTCATTCACAGGGTCCCAAACCGAACCGTAATGGTTCGGCACAGTGCTTGTGTTGTTGACAGCTACACTAAGATTGCCAAATGAAGCCATTCTCGTCCCCAGCCAGGGTTATGGCCCCCGAAGGGGCCTGCAGTTATGCCGTAGCAGGCATCGTCACATTGAAGAAGTCAATGGTCTGCGTGGCACTGATCGTTAGGCCAACACTCGACAGGTTCAGATCGGCGCCAGCGACACCAATGGTGCCCTGAATACGCTTCTCAGTGGTCGAGGCGCCGGCCGGAGTGCCGCCAGATTCAGTGAATCTGAAGAACGATGCTGTGCCGGTAGCAGCATTGACGCCAGACCAAGTCTGAGCTGGGGCTTTCGCAAGCACGCCGGCTGCTGCAGCAGTGTCAAAGCTGATGCCGCTTCCGGTGGAGTTGAGGGAGACGGTACACAGCAAAGTGTTGCCGGAGTTGGCGGCGTCAGCATCGGCTGGCGGGGTGCCGTCATAGATGTAAAGCAGGCCGCCGTCGAGCGCAGACTTGAAGCTGCCGCCAGACAGCAATTGGTTGCGCATTCCAGTTGAAAGTTTGATAGCCATTATTTATTCCTCAAATTAGGGCAAACGAAGAGTCGCCACATCCACAGTGATTGGGGCGCTGGTCGCGACGTTTACGTTCGATAGCTGCAGGTCGCCAGTTCCCTTTCCGACCGACATATCGACTCGGGCCAGGGTGGTAGACGAACTGCCGTCATCCAGGGGGTTGGCACAGAATCGTGCCCATCCGGCGACACCATTGGTAATGCCGGCCCCTTGCCACGCATCTCCAACAGGCTTGCTGATGGTCCCGCTAACCGGGGTATCCCATTCAAGGCCGTTTGTCGGCGACCCATGAGCGAATGCTCCGCCATTAAGTGTGATCTCCATCAGCAGAGTGCCGGTAACAGCAGCGTCGGCCGATGCAGGCTGAGAGCCTGAATAAACGCGAATCACACCATCCTGCAGGGCAGTCTGAAGCCCGACCGCGCCGAGCATTGCGTTTTTCAGGCCGGTAGAGGCTCGAATTGTCATAACGTGATCTCCTGTAGATCAAAAAAAAGCGACTATTTGTCGCGCCAGATACCGGCAGTCATAAAGACGCCGCGGTAATCGTCCTCGTCGTTGTAGAAGGAAACCTCGCGGGTATCCGTAAACGCCGAGTTATAAAGGTCCTGATGCTTAAATTTCTGGCCGTTTGCCAGCTTGATAACGTCGAGCATGAAGAAGTCATCCGTCTGCGGGTCAGCGTCCTGAAAATCAGGGATAGGCAGAATGATGTTGTTTATCGCCCAATGCCCTTTCGGGTGGTACGTGAACTGACCGCGATACTTTGGAGCGAACATGCTCGCGGCGTTGCCGGCCTGCACTTCGTACAGGTTGTACGGCAGCTTGATGTGCCCGCTGACGGGCCACTCGAATTCGAAGGTCATGACCCCGTGCGTGCTGTCCGATATCTCTTCAGTATGCTCAAGCTGGTTGTATGCCCAGACCTCGAGTCGCTGACCGTTAGCCTCAGTCGTTGAGGATGTTCCGTTTGGATTAAGTCGCTGGAATTTGTAGAGAGACCAAGACAACGTCTTCAGGTTGAGCGCATTGATCTGAGCGTCATGCACAGGCAGTAGGCCAGAACCACCATTGCTTATTACCGAGGAACCAAACCCATACTGAGGATTTCCGTAAGGGTCATTTATTGGGGATAACGCCAAATATTGAGTGATGCCGGTGGTCATAGCGAACCGCCGGATTTCCTGCCACGTCTCGGTCGCTGTGTCGAAATACTTGAACACGATCGCCCTTGAAAACGCCGTGTTGTAGTTCTCAGGGAAGTGGGGGCTTGTACCGACCATGTAACCGTTAGTCGGGTCGTAATACAGCTCATTGAACAGGGCTACCAGGGTGCCTCGCTCGAATCCCGGAACGTCCTCAATATAGTCGGCAGCGATGATCCACTCTTGGAGCGTGTCGTACTTGGTTTCTTTCTCCAGGGTTACTGAGAACTGCCATTCCCCAAACTGGTCCTCCCACACGTCAAGAGACACCTCAACGAGAACCGGTAGGTCCTCCTGAGCAAGCCTTTTCGATCCACCGTAACCAGAACCGACATTCCCGGAGCCGTAATCCAGGCCAAGGAAGGTGCCTTGAAGCGCCTTGTAGACATCGTTGTTGTCCTTGTCCTTCCGGCTCTGCCGGTATTCAATGCAGGTCGCGACCGCCTTGGCCCCGTCGCTGCTGAACTGGAAGGTCGAAAATCCTGTTTCGATGACCGTGTCGTAAGATGGAGTGACGGTCTCAACGCGGGTTGGGGGCGATACCGAGTAGTCGCCGGCCTCCCAGGCGTAGAACTTACCGTTTCCATCAACCATTATGACGATCTGGTGATTGCCTGAACTGCGAACGCAGCCGCCGTAGAAGTAATCTCCTACGCCTCGAGTCGGCCCGCCCCGGGCTGTCGGGGTGTACTTATCCCAATCCCAAACCTTGGGTTGCTCAGCAAAGCCGTTGGCAAATAGCCTCCACCCAAATCCGCCGCCGGGCAGGGAATCGTTCCTGGCGTTGATCCAGCTCAACATCTGATTTCGCTTGTTGTACGGGACAACGTCCAGCCCGCAGGTCACGAACTTGTCGCCACGCCATCCCGGATACCAGAACTGCTTCTGAAACTTGAGCACATCCCAGTAATCCGGCGACTTCATATTTTCCAGGCCGGCATTGGTGTTGCAGCTCATGAGCGGATAACTCAGCGCCGCTTCACCGGGATCGGGAAGCCCTGCGTCATTGCAGTTGTGGCAGAGGCTCACCAGGGGTGTGCTTTTCCAGGCCCCTCGGAACTGGTGGAATGAGCCTTTTCCGCAAACAGAGAAGTTGTTCAAAATGCCGTCATAGGGCGGCGTGTAGATGTAGTAGGGCTCAATCAGCTCTGACGTGAAGAACTCATAGCTGAGAGCCCCGCCCTCACAGTAAATTATGAGCTTGTGTCGACCCTCGGCGACCTGGATCTTGGCCCAACCGTTTGGCAATGGAATCTTGTGATTCAGACAGGCGCCTTTGGTGACGTTTTTTGCAAAATCGTTGGCTTTGTGGCGGACGAACGCGAGCCACTTGACAGCAAGTTGCTTGTCGCCAAGTAGGATCAGTTGTTCGATCGCGCCTCGTTTCATTGCGAGTACCGATTCCTTTCCCGCGGGTTGTTGGCGTCATTCTCTTCAGTCGTAGCGCCGTCCAGATGGACCCCCACGACGATCCGCTCAAACCCGCCTTCCTTGACCTTGCCGACATAGCAACGCTGCCCGGGCGCCGCGGAGAGGCGTTCCTGGGTCAGATTCTCAAACGGGACTGCTCTGCACAGCCCCTCTTCGGTCCAGAAGTAAACCTTCCCGGTATCCGGCTCGATATAACTGTTCTGCCCGGCGACAACCCCGTAGCTCGCCAGGGTCGCCAAGCCACCACTCGACGGGAACAGGAAGACAGACCTGTCGGTTCCGACCAGTAGGCCTTCAGGCGTCGAAGCCATCATCCGGATGACACCCTGGATCGTTTCTGCGTTCTGCCAGGGAACAAACAGGTGAGGCCAGAATGGTTCTGACCGGTAGATGTAGCTCAATCCGCTGGGCAGGTCGGTTGCCGCCACATGCAGGCACCCATCGTGGTAGGCAATGGGGCCACTGGGGATCGGTGGAGCTCCAGCAATCATCTGGATCGTGTCCAGGATGTCGCCTTGAAGCTGGTAGAGGTCACTGACTACCACCATGCCGCCGTCTAACTGCTGCACGAACTGAAGCTGGTCGCCGTTGGTGCCGGACACATAGATCCGCGTCTCATACCCGGATACCTGATCGACCTCGATCTCAAGCGCGCCGTTATCGCTCGGATTGGATTGCTGCACCGCACAAGCGCCGCCCTGGCGGCCGTCAGGCGTCACCAGCACCGCCGAGACCAGATATCTGCCTGCCGGGAGATTTCCGCTTCCCGCCCGCACCAGGGGTGTCTCCGGGGCCGGAATGATCAGATCTGTGTAGGTGTCGGTGATAAGGCCGAGGGTTCCGCCAACGCTCAGGTAATATCGGTCGCCGGCATCTTCGAAATAGGCCTCACTGGACGGCAAGCCCAGCTTCAATGCCTTCACTGAACCAGAAGTGGTGTATTCCTGAAGTTCCCCGGAATCTATAACGAACATCCTTGATTCGTCATTGGCCGACCACGCGGCAGTGATTGCCGAGGCGGCATAATCCTGGGCGAATCCGCGGCGCCGGCGGATCTTCATGCGGTCATCGATGTCGATGTTGTCCGCGCGCACAAGCTCGCCAAGCTGCATCGCCCGAGGCTCAGCCTTGTTGTTTAGCCCGGTGAACTCCCGGATTCTGATTGCCGGTTCACTGCGTTTTGCCATCGCCCTTCCTGCAGTCTCTAGTGACTTCGGTCACGCCGGTCTCTTTGAGTGCAGCGGATGGCGACTGGTACGACACAACGTCGTTCGTCGCTACTTCGCGATACACAAGTGAAACGGGAACGTGGGTCACCAGCTCTGCGGGCTCGATGTCTTTTTCGTAGAACACGATGGATACGTTGAGCGTATCCGAGATCATTTCTACGGCAGAAACTCTATCTTCCCTGAATACAATCGATTTTCCCACCTTGATGATGGGAACCTCAACCACTTCCTCGGTTGAGTATAAGATCGAAATGTCAATCCTGTGGAAAACTTCATCCTGTCGCGGCGCCGCGTAGTAGACGATTGCGGTGGGTAGGCAGGTGAATTCAGTGATGAATGCCGTGATGCCGAGGGCATCGGCCCAGACCTCTGCGGCGTCCGCTGTGAACGTGATTGTGCCAAGAGCGACATCAGGGCCTTCAAGTACGCTTTCTGCAAGAGCCGTACTCAACGGAATGCTTATGGACGAAAGCAGGCCGTCCAGCCCAACTCCAGAGCCCCAGGCCTCTCCGGCGCCCAGGTCGATCAGACCGATATCGATCGATACCGTTGGGTCCTCGCCGATACCGTCTGCTGTCAGCGTTGACAATACATAGGAAATTTCGCCGAGATTAACAATAGGCGAGTCTGAAGCTGCCCAAGCAAACCCCGTGCCAACGTCATGAGACACGGTGCCAAGCAAGCCCAGCATGTTGTCACCGGATGACCAACCATCGATCGTCCCGAGATTGACGTTGGCGGCCCCGATCAGGCCGATCATATCGTCGGCCAGGGCATTCGCTATCGCCGTGCCAAGGACCCTGGAGATGGTTCCGAGCACTGCGGTAGCATCATCTGCCGTTCCCTCCGCAATCGCGGCCTGAACGGCCGCTACGAGCGTTCCAAGAGTGATGCTGGGGTCAAACGCTTGTGCTTCAGCCGTTGCGGCAACGAGCGTGGCCGTGATCGAGCCGAGAAGGCCCTCCATGCTGTCGCCAACGCCCCAGGCCTGACCTTCGTCAATGGTGAGCGCCAAGGCCCCGGCCAGGGCAACCATGTCCTCAGCAACCCCCTCAGCGATCGCCGTGTCGAGCGTGGCAGCAATAGCACCCAGCGTAGCGGCCATATTGTCCGCCAGGGCCTCGGCAACTGCAGTGGAAAGAGAGATATTGAAGCCGTCCTCAGTGACGCTCATTCCCGTCGCCAGGGCTTCGGCAAAAGCCGTACCGAGTGCGTGCGTAATAGTTCCGGCGACCGCCGTCATGTCGTCGCCAAGAGCTTCTGCAACCGCGGCGTCCAGGGTGGCAGTAATGCTCTCCTGGAGGCTGGTCATGCTGTCAGCCTCACCCCATGCGCTCCTGGTCCCGATGTCTGCGGCTATCGTGCCCAGTATGGCGGCCATGCTGCCCAACGCCTCGGCCAGTGCTGTATCCAGCGTGACCGAAACCGAGCCCAGGGTGGATGCCATGCTCTCCCCGAGGGCTTCTGCTACCGCCTCAGAAACGACATAAAGGATGATTCCTTGCTCGGTCTGAACGTCAAGGGCGCTGGCCCAGGCCTTCCCGGTGCCGATGTTCTGAGCAATATCGCCAGTCGCACCAGTCATTCCGGCGGCGATGGCATCGGCAAGAACTGTGCCTATCGAGTGGGAAATACTGTCGGCCAGGGTAGTCATGCCGGCGCCGCGAGCCCAGGCTTCCGCTCGAATCAGGGTTGCGGTCACCGACTCGAGTGATGAATCCATCCCCAGGCCATCCCCAAAGGCTTGCCCGGTCCCGAGCGCATTGGTGATGTCGCCGGCCGCGGCGGTCATCCCAGATCCGCGAGCCCAGGCCAGGGAGTCACCCAGGGTGGCAGAGACGGAATCTGCAACGGAGGTCATTCCGCTCCCCAGCGCCTCGGCAATCGCCGCAGCCAGCGGAGTCGTGATTCCGCCGAGAGTTGCCGCCATGTCGATGGCGTCCCCGTCAGAAACTGATGTTCCTATCGGGTGGACTATCGTGCCAATGGCGCCGCTCATTCCAGATCCGCGAGCCCAGGAGATCGCGGCGCTCAGTGTGGCATTTACGGAAGGGGCAAACTGAAACCCACATAGGTCCGATATCGATCCGCAGGATGTGGGGCCAAAGCTGGGCATTTCTTATCAGTCTGTTTCTATTGCTCTACGACCAAGAACTGACACCACCTTCGCCAGGATAATCAGAACCTCTTTTGCAGACGCCATGTCGGTGACATTGGTATTGATGTAGTTTTCAATGCCTGCGGGACGAGCGCCAATAAGGGCCAAGATATCCGGGTCTATTTTGGCCGAGGCCGTATCGGCAGCAATCTCTGCGTCTAAAGCAGCAAGTGCCGCCTGAGCATCAATCTCTTCCTGGGTGAATTCAGGGTCAGGTGTATTACTTGCGAGCCAATCCTGGACCAGTTGGTAGTGCCTGTTGAGAGGATCATTCGGCACAAAATATTTACCATTAACCAGCCAGCCATTACCTTCTATTTTTACTGATGTGATTATTTCCACAATTTATCCTTTATAGCTCAGCGTCAAAAGTATATGACGCGCCCCAACGGGCGCCGCCACCGGAGCTTGTGGAAAGGCGATATGCCATAACGTATTGATTGTTGAGGATGTTTGTTGTGGTTGTTGTTCCGAATCTAACCGCGTTTGTGTTTGTCCAGACTGCCGTTGGTGTTCCACACATTACTACTGGGTGCATGTGCTGAATGTAGTGATTCAATCCAGTTGTAACATCACCGAAGTCGGCGAACAAAAGTCCAGTCTGATAATACCGTTGGCATAATGCAAATTCATGCGCATAAGGCCTGTCTTCGAAGTCTGTTTCCTGACTACCAACTTCTGCTTGAATATTGGCAAACCTAAACCAGTTGCCCGTGGTAGCGAAGTCGTTTACCTGACCAGTTGCTGCGAGCAAGTTGCTGGCTGTCCACGTATCGGCTGTGCCTGTGTATGTTGAACCAGACATAGCGGTAAACGTTATGTTGAGGCCAGCCTCGCCAACATCTTTCAGCCACGTACCAGTGGTGTCCAGCGGAATAGTGACACTGGATTGCTCCCACGTATTAGTGGATGTTTGAGTGTATGTGGCTACATACGATCGGTTGAATGCGCTATTCCTGATGGAAACGCTATAGGTACCAGTTACAGTATGTCTATGCCAGAACGATATTGTTATGGTCTTTGCAGAACTTTTACCAAGGTGCAAATGCTGAACATCAGCACCCTCGATAATGTAGCCAAGTGTGGCATAGTCAGTAGCGGCGGGGGAGGCATCAGCCGTTCCAACCTGCGCCGCAAAGTAGTTTACAAATGGAAAATCTCCAGTTGCTGACTCTTGTGTAACGGTAAAGGTACCGCCACCTTGCGCCCAGAATTTCCAGCGATCTAAGGTGTATCCATTAGTGGTGATGGATGTTCCGCGTTGAGCAACCCGGAAATCGCCATTGATAATCAGGTTTTTCCTTGCTGCCACCGGCACGGCCACAGCATCATCCACGTACTTCTTGTTGGGGATGTCGTCGTCAGCGGTTACGAGGTTTTCGTAGTTGGTGACCGAACTTACATTTAGGCTTCCATCAGATAGAATCTGTAATGAGGCTTGACCGCCAGCAGTAAACTGCATCCTATCTGTGCTATGAGCGTAGTTGATCTTACCAATAGCAGTGTTATCAGGATCACCAAAATTTATGTTTGATGCTAGTGTGTTTGGAGCCAGTATCGACATACCACCATTGGAAGTGGCATGTTCAATAACCAAGTCATCGGCGTTAGTAGCAGCAGCAGTCACACCAGAATCACCTGTTGAAATGACCAAACCACCGTTGCCGGGAAGAACATCACCGAACGTGTTTCCAATCAGGACGTTGTTATTACCACCATCCAGACGCAGCAGGTTCGTTGCGGCTGCCTTGAGAGTCATTACGTCAGGTGTATGGCTGTAGTTTATAGCACCAGCATTAGCGTCATCTGGATCACCGAACTTGAACTGACCGAAACCAGTGTTCGCGGAGAAGATGGTCATGCCAGTATTGCCAGCACTCTCGATGATGAAGTCGTCAGCATCAACAGAGGCAGTGGTAGCACCGGAGTCGCCTGTTGATATAACCAAGCCGCCAACTCCAGGGTCTATATCACCGAATGTGTTTCCAATCAGGACGTTGTTATTGCCACCATCCAAGCGCAGCAAGTTCGTGACGTTCGCCTTGAGCGTCATTGAATTAAGGGAATGGCTGTAGCTTATAGAGCCGGTGTCGGATTGAAATTGATCACCAAAATTGATCTGACCGGAACCAGAATTCGGAGAGAAGATGGTAATGCCGGTGTTGGTAGCACTCTCGATGATTAGGTCGTCAGCATCAGTAGAGGCAGTGGTAGCGGTAGAGTTGCCTGTTGAGATCGTTACAGAACCAGCGTCTACGCCTAGAGCGTCGGAAAGAATATCTCCAGTTATTATCCGACCAGTATCGTCTATCTTCATCCGCGAGTTTGACCCGCCAGAAAAGAACACGATTTTACCGGCTGGTGAAAGAGCGCCGATTCCAAGTTGCTGTGTAGCGCCAGCAGACCCATAGCTCCAACTTATATACCCGTCACCAGCGGTTCCAGTTGGTGAGCCGAAGGCTATTGCTCCAGCATCTATATCAGGAGTTACAATAGTCAGGCCAGCGCCAGCATTGTTTTCAATAATCAGATCATCAACGCCGGAGAAGAAGCTCGATACACCGGAGTTACCAGTGGAGATCGTTACAGAACCGACTTCTGCACCAATGGCGTCAGAGGTGGTATCTCCGATAATGACGTTTGTAGGGTCAACTTCTACCTTGTTTGTATTTGAAGTTAATCTAACGCTGCCATGAGTGGTTCCACCTGATCCGCCCTCAATCGATGCAGCACCCCCAGTAGTTCCACCAACTCCGCCTTTTATCTGAACTTCACCACCAGTTGCAGCAGTTCCTTGTCCACCCTGTACTTTAGCTATTCCACCAGTACCGGTAGCGGAAGTGCCGCCATTCATCTGAACAATGCCAGAGTTTCCGGCAGCATTCATTGCTAGGTTGCCAGCACCATTGAGGACGGCAGCAGCATCACTCAAATCGAGGTAGCTCGTCTGAGATGCTGATTCAATTCTGAACCCAGCTACACTCAGGTCTGCACCCAGCTCAGGAG
>Ga0316201_10000395_pt1 | contig 24115 bp, 23 predicted proteins | sample CS6wburrow_MG_FD_204516 | JGI IMG/M metagenome (GOLD analysis project Ga0316201, IMG submission 204516) | Coastal sediment microbial communities from Delaware Bay, Delaware, United States - CS-6 worm burrow | ecosystem: Environmental > Aquatic > Marine > Coastal > Sediment | place: USA... | reverse complement strand
GGGAAGCCGGTCGAGAGCAGGGCGCCCTCCAGTCCCTTGCGGCCAGACACGCGTATGCGTTTATCATTCAGCTGCGCGCCCTCGCCGCGGGCCGCGGTGAACAATTCCTGTGATACCGGATCGTAGACCACGCCGACTTCCAGCCGGTTTTTAACGCGTAATGCAATCGACACCGAGAATTGCGGGAAACCGTGGAGAAAATTTGTTGTGCCGTCGAGTGGATCAATGATCCACTGGTGTTCGGACGCTTCTTTTTGCAGGCCGCTTTCTTCGGCCAGAATGCCATGATCCGGGTAGGCCTGGTGCAGTACATCGATAATCGCCTGTTCTGCCTTGTGGTCGACTTCGCTGACAAAATCATTGCTGCGCTTGCTGGCAATGGTAAGTCGGTCGAGCCGATCCATGTTGCGCGTGATAATATTTCCCGCCGCACGTGCAGCGCGTACCGCTATGGTTACTTGTGGATTCATGTCAAATTTGTAAAGAACGTGATGGGGCAGGCCCGATGGCCGCGAATTTTAGCATACACATTACTGATAAAGTACAGCGAGCCAATGAACACTGTCAGCAAAAACCAGCAGGCCTTACTCGATCGTATCCGCGTGATCATGGTCAACACATCGCATCCTGGAAACATCGGCGCCGCGGCGCGCGCCATGAAAAACATGGGGCTGTCGCGGCTGGTGCTGGTCGACCCGGTCAAATTACCGGGACTTGAAGGTTACAGCCGTGCCGTGGGTGCAGACGATGTGCTCGGCGCTGCCCGCGTGGTGCCAACACTGGCGGATGCGGTGCAGGGGTGCTGCTGGGTGGCGGGTACCAGCGCGCGACTGCGCACGGTGCAGTGGCCGGTGTACCTGCCGCGCGAATGCGCCTCCGAGCTGACACAGCATGCAGCTAACGACGATGTTGCTATCGTCTTTGGCCGCGAGCGTACCGGCCTGAGCAATGCAGAACTGGAATTATGTAATGCGCTGGTGCATATACCCACCAACCCTGATTTCAGTTCGCTGAATGTTGCCGCCGCGATACAGGTTCTGTGTTACGAGACGCGGCTGGCAGTGATGGGCGAGACGACGTTCGCGAAACCCGGCAGTGGTAAACACCGCGATGATGTTCCGGCAAGTTCAGAACTTCTGCAGGGCATGTACGAACACCTGTTTCAAACCCTGCAGATGCTGAATTTTTTCGGTACGAGTAATCCTGAAATCGTCATGCGCAGATTGAAGGGCTTATTCAATCGCGCGCAAACCACCCGGCACGAGGTGGCCATCCTGCGTGGAATTTTATCCGCAGTACAGGGTAAAAAAAGCAGAAAATAATCGGCGTGCGCTGGTCTTACGTCCGATGGGTTTATCTGATGCGTACCCGGTACTGCATGGTAAAACTCGGGTTGGTGATGCCATCGGACTTGTCGAATATGCCGCGAGGATTCACCCGGAAATCGGTGACCTGGCTGTCATAGCCGTCGACATTCGCCGTCGGTAGATAGGTGAAATTGTCGGCACCGTTATTCTGGCTGAACTCGATATCGTCAGTCAGGTCCTGTAATCCATCAGGCAGGCCGGCGGTATTGAATGCATAGCTAAGTCCGCTGGTCGAGGCATTGAAAACCACCGGGCCGGAACCGGCGCCGCCGAGGTCGCCGACGTACATTTCTACACCGGCGGGCAAACGATCCGACAGCGATACTGAATTATTATCGGCTTCGCCAAAACCGGTGTTGGTCGAGATCACGCTATATTGCACCACCGCCCTGGGAATTGCCTTGGGATTGGATGCAGCGTTCACCGGGTCTGAAAGTGTGGTTGCAGATTTAAGTACCACGATGTCTGGCGTTGGCACAATGGTCACATCGAATGTGCTCGAGTCATTGGTCGAGACCGGGTCGGCCTGGTCGAGGGCACTAACCAATGCAGTATTCGACGCAGGTGTATTTACCGTCACCTGGTTGGCACTCACGCTAATCGTCAGGCTTGCGCTGGCGCCATTGATCAAATTGCCCAGTGTCCATATGCCTGTACCCGGGTCGTAGCTGCCCTGGCTGGGGGCGTCTGAGATATAGGTCACCGCTGCCGGCAGTGTGTCGGTGAGGTTGATACCGGTGGCATCACTATCACCGTTGTTGGTCACCGTGATGGTGTAATTGAAAACAGAGCCCGCAGTCACAGTGGTAGCCGGTGCGGTTTTAACAACCGCAATATCCGCAAATGCAATGCCACCACCGCTGCCTGCTGGTCCGTTCATATTGTCGTTCACCTGGTTGGGCAGGTTGGTACCATTGGATGAGGAGATGTGAAAGCCCAGCGAGCCGGGGCCACTAAAACCCATCGAGCTCCATGCAACGCGCGTTTCCATTTGTGTGCCAGCAGCACTGCCCCCGTTGGGTACGGTTTGTGCGATGCCATTGCTTATGTCGCCGGGCATGTCATAGCCGTCGGCGACACCTGCACTTGGGCACCAGCCGTCAGCGACTGAATTAGTGCCGGTCGCCGGACACAGCAATGGTGCTGGTCCGGCGGCGGACTCTACGTAATCGTAAATTGTCGCCGTGGTGTTGCCATTGTTTCCTTTCCAGTTAACCCGGAACACCTTGTCGCCGCTATCCATGGTGCCGTTGTTGTCGGTATCGAGATAGAACCACCAGTCCGTGGTGTTATTAACGGCGTCGGGGTAGCGCGCTACCCACAGGTAAAGATACGTGGCGTCGAATGTGTAGGCGAAGCCTGCAAGGTCACGACCGGTATTGGGTATGGGGTAATCGAGATCAGCCCCACTGCCAGTCGATGGATTGCCTTCGGCGTCAATATTTGACTGATCAGGATTCGTCGTAATGTTCGGTGCAGTCGTCCAGTCGGTCATGTTGCCATCGATGCTGATGCTGCGTTGATAGATCACAGCATGTGCCGAGCACAATGGCAGAAGTAACAGTAGTGGGAGAATTCTTGGCAGCATGCGGATGGATTACGTTACTTAATTAATAGTCGACATATATACATAACATATATGCCGATTATTTGTTAAAAATCAGCTGGTACGCGTGAATATCAGGACAGATGGCCCAGTCTGCTTAACGTTTGAGTAGATGCCAGGCCAGTAACAGCCAGGCGAGAAGAAAGCACACGCCACCAACGGGCGTGATCGCCCCCAGCCAGCGCAGACCTGTTACGCTGAGCAGATACAGGCTGCCGCAAAAAATCAGTATACCGACTAGCATCAGGTATGCACTCAGCCTGAGCCTGAAATGGTCATCGTTGCGTGCAAGCAGGCCGCATAGCATCAGGCCGAGTGAATGATAAAACTGGTATTCAACCGCAGTGTGATACACCGCCAGCATATCGATAGCGAGATAAGGTTTCAGCCCATGCGCACCAAAGGCGCCGGCGGCGACAGCCAGAAACATACTGATTGCGCCCGCGCCAATAATGCGTTTATCGGTAAACATGTTTGACATTATGTCCCTGATGTTTTTTGATATGCCCCAATTGTAATTGAATGCACGGAGTACTACATGCCTACTTTTGATGTCGTTTCAGAAATTGATAAACACGAATTGAGTAATGCGATAGACCAGGTCAACCGCGAAATAACCACGCGATTCGATTTCAAGGGCAGCGATTCAAAAATTGAATTAAAAGATACCACGCTGACGCTCGAAGCCACCAGTGATTTCCAGATCAAACAGATCCACGACATCATGTACAAAAAGCTAATTGGTCGCGGCATTGATACGCGTTGCCTCGATTTTGGCAAAATCCAGCCCAAGGGTTTGCGCGTGGCGCAGGTGGTGACGGTGCGTGAAGGCATAGATAAGGAGCTGGCAAAGAAAGTCGTGGCGCTGATCAAGGAATCAAAACTGAAAGTGCAGGCGGCGATTCAGGGTGAACAGGTCAGGGTGACCGGCAAGAAACGTGATGACCTGCAATCTGTTATGTCGTTATTGAAAGCATCCGAGATCGAGATGCCGTTGCAGTTTAATAATTTCAGGGACTAGTTTTATAGTGGGTGTTCAGGCTGCGCTGGATAAACAGCCAGCTGGCTGTTACATCAGTAAACTGGTCACACTAAAGGCGATCACGGAAGCGACGATGCCGCCCGCCAGGCAGGTATAACTCAACCTCAGGTTGCGGTATTTTTTCTGAAGTACCTGGCCGATCTGGTATATATCTTTCATCATCATCTCGCGCGCATCTGCATTGGTGGCCAGGTTGGCTGTCATTTGTTCCAGGTACTGGTCCTGTGACAGTCGGCTGAAGCTGCCAAAGAACATCAGGTTGGCCGGGGGCGTGCCTTTGATGACTTTCTTATCGCGAAACCGTGGCGCGATTACCAGCAGGGCAAAAATGGCGGCAATGGTGTAACCGATGGTCAGCACCCAGATCGGTACTGACAGGTTGTCATTGGTCTTGAGGATGCTTTGGGTCACGGTTATGAAGACCAGGAACGAGCCGAGTACGATGTTGGCTTTCTGGTCGGCAATCAGCCCGAGCTGGACATGGTGCTGCTGCGCAGTACGCAGGACCTGGATGACATCGACCTGGTGTATCAATGGCTGCGGTGCTGGCTGCAGCACCGGGCTCACGTCCGGCTTTACATCGTTCAATTGTGATTTCTGATCCATTTCTGCATTATATCTTTTCAATGACATAAATGTCATAACGTGTTTTTTTGCTGCTGATGCTGGTTGATGGCGCAATCGTGCCTGCGGTCTCGGCATGCGCCGGTCGTTTCACCACGACCCGTTTGCGCGCACAGGCGAGGGCGGCTGTCAGCAGGGCCTCGGCATTGTCATCTTTGCCCAGCAGGCGTTGCAGGATCTGCATATCCTTTTTTACCAGTGCTGATTTCTTGCGTTCCGGGTACATCGGGTCGATATAAATCACTTCGGGCCGGGCGGCTTCATCAAGCTGTTGCATATAGGTGACCGAATCGCGTTGCACCAGATGAAAATTATTAGCCAGAATCTGTGCCCCGATCGCATCATGGCGTGCGCGGGTGATACCGTCATTGATGAGCGCAGCCAGTACTGCTGAGCGTTCGACCAGGGTGACGCGGCATCCCAGGCTTGCCAGGATCCAGGCGTCGCGCGCAAGCCCGGCGGTGACATCGAGTATGCTCGGGGTCTTGCCGTGCCTGAGTCCGATAGCACGGGCAATCGCCTGGCCGCGGCCACCGCCGAACTGCTGACGATGGCCGAGCGCGCCTTCGACAAAATCAACATGTATCGCGGTGTTTAACTCGCGTTCAAATAATTCAATTTTCTCAACACCAAAACACAGCTGCAAATCATACTCATGGTTTTTTTCTGCAGTCAGGCAGAGCTTATGTTGTTCGGCAAATTGTCTGGCCGCCGACATCGTGCCCGGGTGACTGCAAACCACGCATAGTGTTGGGGTACCCATAGGCTGAGATTAAACCTCGGTGCTTGTGTAATAACGCGATTGCTGACAGCTGCTATCATAACGCAGCATGACAGAGTACATCGATATTGGCGTTAATCTTACCGGTAGTTCGTTCAGTCACGACCTGCCCGATGTGATCGAACGTGCGCGTGCAGCGAATGTGCATCGCATGATTGTGACCGGAACGGACATTCACCACAGTACGCTGGCAAATACGCTTTGCCTGGAGTATCCGGGTATTTTGCATGCAACCGCGGGTGTGCATCCGCATCATGCCAGTGAGTTTAATGCAGCCTCGGCTGACGCACTGCGGCAGCTTGCAGGCAATACGCAGGTCGTGGCTATCGGTGAATGCGGGCTTGATTACAACCGAAATTATTCAACCCCGCTGGCGCAGCGTCATGCGTTTGAGGCGCAGTTACAGCTTGCGTGTGAGCTGAAGTTGCCGGTGTTTCTCCACCAGCGAGATGCGCACGCCGATTTTGTCGCCATGCTCGACACCTGTCGGCATGAACTGGTCGCGGGTGTTGCACATTGTTTTACCGAGAACGAAGACATAGCGCAGGAATATGTCGAGATGGGATTGCACCTGGGTATTACCGGCTGGATATGCGATGAGCGCCGCGGTGCCGATTTACGCCGCGCGGTGAAATCAATACCGCTCGACAGACTGATGCTGGAAACTGATGCACCTTACCTGCTTCCGCGCGACCTCGAAGTGTTGCCGCGTGACAAACGTCGCAACGAACCATGTTACCTGCCACATATTGCCGAGGTCACGGCGGGGTGTATGCAGCTCGAGCTGCAGACGCTGGCACAGGCGGCACTGATTAATACTGAAAAATTCTTCGGCCTGAAGTGAAGGCGGGCATTGCAGTATTTGCGCTCGGTTAACAGAATCGTTATTCTCGGGCGGCTGGCCTATATCGCTGCCATAATAAATATAAACGCAACGGGAACCACTGCTTGACTTCTTCTATACGCGCATTTCTGGATTCCATGATGGGCAGCGTGCGCGATTTGTTACCAATTATCCTGGTGATTGCATTTTTCCAGATCGTGGTGCTGCAACAGCCGCTGGAAAATGTCGGCAGCCTGATGTCAGGTGTGTTCTTCGTTATTCTCGGGCTCACTTTCTTTATATACGGCCTGGAAATGGGCCTGTTCCCGATTGGCGAATCCATGGCGCGGGCGTTCGCACATAAGGGCAGCGTGTTCTGGTTGCTGGGGTTTGCTTTCGCACTCGGATTTGGTACCACGGTGGCCGAGCCTGCGCTGATTGCGGTCGCCGATGAAGCCGCCCGTGTCGCGGCCAGGGGCGGTCACATTGATTCCAGCGCTGCGGCGCACGACGCCTATGCAGATGGCCTGCGTTATACCGTGGCGCTGTCGGTCGGTGTTGCCATCGTGTTAGGTGTTTTCCGTATTTTGAAAAACTGGCCGATCCACCTGATGATTATGATCGGCTATATGCTGGTGATTGTATTGACCGCATTCGCGCCTGACGAGATCATCGGCATTGCCTATGATTCGGGTGGCGTGACGACATCGACGATTACCGTGCCGCTGGTGACCGCGCTGGGTATCGGGCTGGCGTCGTCAATCAGCGGTCGTAACCCGATGATCGATGGTTTTGGGCTGATTGCATTTGCCTCACTATTGCCAATTATTTTCGTTCTTGCTTACGGTATGTTGATATGAGTGATCACATCAGCAGCCTTGTCAGCCTGTTCACTTCGACCCTGTTTGATGTATTTCCGATAGCGGCGATTATTTTTGGTTTCCAGTTCCTGGTGATTCGCAAGCCGATACCCAATATGCGCAGGGTATTATTTGGCATGTTGTATGTATTAATCGGTATCACATTATTTCTGCTCGGGCTCGAGCAGGCGCTGTTTCCATTGGGGCGCACCATGGCTGCGCAGCTCACCGCCCCGGCTTTCCTGGAATCGGTGCGACTGAGCGCCGGCAGCCTGCTCTGGTATGACTACTACTGGGTGTACATTTTTGCATTTGCGATTGGCGCAGGCACCACGATTGCCGAACCCTCGTTGATCGCTGTCGCCATCAAGGCGCGTGAAGTTTCGGGTGGCGCAATCGGTGTATGGGGTTTACGCCTGGCGGTTGCTTTAGGCGTGGCCATCGGTATTTCACTGGGCGCCTATCGCATCGTTGTGGGTACGCCAATCCATTATTTTATTATCGTTGGTTACGTGGTGGTGGTGATCCAGACTTTTTTTGCACCGAAGTTGATTGTGCCGCTGGCCTATGATTCCGGCGGCGTGACAACCTCGACTGTTACCGTACCACTGGTCGCTGCACTCGGACTCGGGCTGGCGGAAACAGTGCCGGGAAGAAGTGCGCTGATCGACGGCTTCGGACTGATAGCGTTTGCCAGCCTGTTCCCGATTATTTCGGTGATGGGGTACGCGCAGTTGTCCGAGTACAGAAACCGCAAACAAACGCGCAGAAAGCGACGCATTAAAGTTAGCAACGATGAGTGAAACACGAATGAATTTAAAGTTAACGACTGTTACTGTTTATCGATACCCTGGAGGACATCCTCATGCATTTTAAATTAATCCTGGCCTTTGTTGAGGACACGAAAACCGTCAAGGTGATGACAGCAGCACGGGAAGCAGGCGCCACCGGCGCAACCATTATTAACAATGCGCGCGGAGAAGGCATGCAGCTGAAAAAAACCTTCTTAGGATTGTCGCTTGAAACCCAGCGAGACGTAGTGCTGTTCCTGGTGGAAGAGCATCTGAGCCGGCATATTCTCGAAAAAATTTGCGTGATTGGCGAGTTCGATACTGAACCCGGTACCGGCATAGCCATTCAAATAGATGTAGAAGACGCCGTCGGCCTCGCAGGCCAGATAGAAAAACTGACTGATGTGGTGGAGGATAGATTATGAGCGTCAAACGTAAAATTATTCGCGTTCGCGATGTGATGAAGACAGAGTTTGATATCGTCGACGGGCGCATGACGGTGATCGATGCCCTGCGTACCATGAATCATGTCGAAACCAAGTCGCTGGTTGTTGATAAACGCGATGATGATGATGAATACGGTATGGTGCTGATTTCTGATATCGCAACGCGCGTGCTGGCCAAAGACCGTTCGCCTTACCGGGTAAATGTCTACGAGATCATGACCAAGCCATTGTTGCCAGTGGACCCGGATATGGATATTCGCTATTGCGCGCGTTATTTCGATCGCTTCAACCTGTCACGCGCACCGGTGGTGGAACAACGCAAGGTGATTGGTATTATCAGTTATACCGACATGGTGCTCAACGGACTGGTGAAATACGAAGACCTGGATATTTAATCTGGCTGTCTAAAAAGAGAAAGCTTAGAAGCGAAACCACAGAGGCACAGAGTACACAGAGAAAAGATTTATATTATTGTTAAAAGCTAAACACATAATGTCATTCAGGTTGAGCAATGTCCGCCATGAACTATGCGCAATAAATTGTTTTAACCAAAAGCATTCGTTTTTCTCTGTGTACTCTGTGCCTCTGTGGTTTCGCCTTTAAGTCTTGTTTCTTTGAATCTAATCACGGCTTTCGGCTGATTCCAGGGTATTGTGTAACAGCATCGCCACCGTCATCGGGCCGACCCCGCCGGGGACGGGTGTGATCCAGGCCGCGCGTTCGGCAGCGGGCGCATAATCTACGTCACCGGTGAGGCTGCCGTCTTCGCGTCGGTTGATGCCCACATCAATCACCGTTGCGCCCGGTTTGATCCACGCGCTGTTGACGATGCCGGGTTTGCCCACGGCGACCACCAGGATGTCGGCGTCGCGTACAAATCTGGCGAGATCACCGGTAAAGCGGTGGCAGACAGTGACGGTGGCACCAGCCAGTAGCAGCTCCAGGCTCATCGGGCGCCCGACAATATTGGATGCGCCAACAATGACAGCGTGTCGTCCCTTGTATTTTTCACCAATGCTGTCGAGCAGCCTGATCACGCCGTACGGTGTACACGGACGCATCGCCGGATTGCGTTGTGCCAGCCGGCCGATATTATAGGGATGGAAGCCGTCGACATCTTTTTCCGGGCTAATGGCCTCGATAATCGTGTTGCTGTCGATATGCGCAGGCAGGGGGAGCTGCACCAGTATGCCGTCAACTGCCTGGTCGTGATTGAATCCGGCGATCAGATTTAACAGGTATTCCTGGGTTGTGTTTGCCGCCAGCTCGTGAGCGTGCGAAATCACGCCGGCTTCCTTGCAGGATTCGATTTTTTTGCGTACATAGACCCGCGATGCAGGGTCGTCACCCACCAGGATCACCGCCAGGCCGGGTGGCCGAAAGCCATTTGACAACCGTTGCGCTACGCGCTCGCGGATTTGCCCACGGATGCTGACGGCGAGGGATTTTCCATCAATAATTTGTGCTGACATGGTTAGCTGCGGTATCGGTGTGTGGCGATAATCATGAGGCTGGCGATTCTCGCACGTGTGCCCTGAGCTCGACAAGCTGATATAGCCAGCAGTCTCACGATAAAGCCACAATAAACAGCCGCTTGGCTTGACCACCATAGAGCCAGAGCGTAACATCCCCGCCTCGCGTGAACACGGGGTTTGCGACACGCTTGGGTGCACGAGTGGCACTCGCTTTGACAGGGTCTGAGAGACACTCAAAGCCAATGATTTTTAACGGGGTATAGCGCAGTCTGGTAGCGCGCCTGCTTTGGGAGCAGGATGTCGGGAGTTCGAATCTCTCTACCCCGACCAAATTAATATGGATTTGCAGGTGGCAGATCCAGTGATCGGATCAAGTAGAGATATTCGAACGAAAGAGTTCGACAAATTTGCCAGGAGCAAATTTGAACAGCCGAAGGCTGGCCCGAAGGGCAAAATACATGGATGTATTTTGTAATCTCTCTACCCCGACCAAATATATGCGGATTTGCAGGACGCAGATCACGCGATCGGAATATGTAGAGCTATTCGAACCAAAGAGTTCGACTAATGTGCCGGGAGCAAATTAGAACGCGCGAAGCGCGGCCCGCAGGGAAAAATACAGGGATGTATTTTGTAATCTCTCTACCCCGACCAAACACTTGTTAATAACTAACACTATTAACATTGAAATGCGCCCGTAGCTCAGCTGGATAGAGCATCGGCCTTTAAGTGCACATGACCTGTGCAATTAGGAGCCTTTACAGGGAAACAGAACCTGTAAAGTGGATCGCACTATATCGGGGAAACCTTAACAGCCAGGCACTGCCTGGGCTGATGGCAATCCCGAGGAAACCGTTGGTTGACCCATCCAATGGTGTGACGCTACCATGCGGTATGCATCACACTAAAGACAAGGGTGACCTCGGTGTTTTGAAGGCTCAACTCGATATGTACGAGCAGGGGTTTATTTTGTTAAATCCCGTTACTGAACATGCGCCTTTCGACCTGGTTGCATACAGGGACAAAACTTTCAGGCGAGTACAGGTAAAGTACAAATCTGTAGATAAAACAGGAAGTATTACGGTTCATTTTCGCTCTTGCTGGGCGGATAAAAATGGTACCCATATGCAGCAGATCGACAAAACAGAAATTGATCTGTACTGCATATACTGCCCTGATACAGATGAATGTTATTACCTGGATCCGCTGAAATATAAGCGTTCAGTAACTTTGAGGGTAGAAGCACCGCGAAACAATCAGCTGAAAAACGTAAGATTGGCAGCTGATTTTCGACGGGTTCCGTAGAGACTATACGTGTGACACCTGAGATGGTGAAGAGATAGTCCAGACCACAAACTCTTGCGTGTTAAGAGGCGTCGAAAGGCGTAGTTGGTAAGCTAAGCCGAGGGTCGCAGGTTCGAGTCCTGCCGGGCGCGCCAAAACTCGGTTTTTTATTGCAATTATGGTGGGTGTAGCTCAGTTGGTAGAGCCCTGGATTGTGATTCCAGTCGTCGTGGGTTCAAGTCCCATCACTCACCCCATTTTTGCGCGCATCTGCGATTGCGCTGCAATTCGGGCCTTTAGCTCAGTTGGTAGAGCAGGAGACTCTTAATCTCTTGGTCCAGGGTTCGAATCCCTGAGGGCCCACCAGTCAAATCCGGGGTGCAGGGAATGCACCTGTTTGCTGGAGTGATTACTTTGTCATTTGTGTGTTATGCAAGCTGCTTGCATGGCTAACAGTTCACAATGTTTCACAGTTGCCTGTCTAACTGCACGCATAAACTCCTGTCAGATGAACCCATGTACCGCAAGCATCATGTTGTCAACGTGCGTATGCGCAATCTTGCAGTACTCAAATTGAGCAGGGTCTCACCCCACAACTAACAGGACTTATAAGATGAAGCTATTAATGAGTGTCGTAACAAGCTTCCTGCTGCTGATTAGCACGCAGGTTTTTGCCGAAAAGCCCGCATGGGCGGGTAAAGGCAAACCCGATCGCGCCGAACTTGAATCCCATGTCGATGACATGACCAGTAAACACAAAGACCGTGTCAAGCAGGTCGAAGATCACGAAGAAGACGAACGTGACGATGATGACAAGGATGAAAACAAGAAAGAAAAAATGGAAAAGAAATACAAAGAAAAGAAAGAGAAAAAGGAAAAGAAAAAAAAGGAATACAAAGAACGCGATGGTGACGAGCACGAAGGTGAGCGGGAACACGAGCACGAATCGGACAGGGATCATGACAAAGTTCACGAACACGCAGATGCTGACAACAAGGTAAACACGCGAGCTGGAACACAGGCGGATGCAGTTACAAACCAGGCCGATACCGCAATCGAGCAATCAACATCGAAAATCGAAGATAAAGCCAGCCGTGCTGGCAATGTACTGGACGATGCCCGTAATACCACCGAACAGAAAAAACGTTCCTGGAAATTCTGGGAAAATTAAACGCCGGGTATTCGTATGAATGCGCCCCTGACTTGAATGGCCTCACGCCGTTTTGGTCAGGGGCGTTTTTTATGCACCGCACGAAGCGCCAACATGGCATTTCAGGTGCTATTTGAAGCAGTTTTATTTATCCAGAAATAGCCGCTCTTGTGAGTGGCATTTTTGTTAATATGCCCGGCTTGAAAATGCGAGTGTGGCGGAATTGGTAGACGCGCTGGATTTAGGTTCCAGTGTCCATGACGTGAGAGTTCGAGTCTCTCCACTCGCACCAGAATCTAATATATTCAATACTTTACAGATATAACTGAGGTTGTTATGCAAGTATCGGTGGAAGCAGGCGAAGGCCTGAAACGCAAACTGACGGTTCAGGTTCCGGGCGACAAAGTTGCTACAGAAGTCGAAAACCGGCTGAAATCTCTCCAGGGGAGAGTAAAAGTGGACGGTTTCCGCCCGGGCAAGGTGCCACTGAGTGTTGTCAAACAGCGCTATGGCCAGCAGGTGTTGCAGGAAGTCGCCGGCGAAATCATGGAAAACAGCTATCGCGATGCCGTCACCCAGGAAAATCTGCATCCTGCCGGTAACCCTGAGATCAGCGCCCAGACGATATTGCCGGGTCAGCCGCTAGAGTTTACTGCCACTTTCGAAGTCTATCCGGAGCTGACACTGGCGCCGATTGATGCGCTTGAGGTTCAGAAAATCACCGCCAGCGTGCAGGATGCCGATGTCGACAAAATGCTGGAAACTCTGCGCGGGCAGCGTACCAGCTGGAAACAGGCTGAGCGTGCAGCGCAGGACGGTGATCGGGTGACGGTTGATTTCGTCGGTACCATCGATGGCGTCGTGTTCGAAGGCGGCAGTGCCAAAGATATTCCCGTGGTGCTGGGCACCGGCGGCATGATACCTGGCTTCGAGGAACAGATCATGGGCGTCGAGAAGGGCGGTAATGCGACGGTGAAGGTGACTTTCCCGGCAGATTACCAGGTGGCCGATTTGCAAAACAAGGACGCCGAGTTTGCGGTAACGGCCAACCTGGTCGAAGAACCTGAAACCCCCGCGCTGGATGATGAATTTGCCAAAACTTTCGGTATCAATGAAGGTGGACTGGAAAAACTCAGGCAGGATATCCGCGATAACATGGAGCGCGAGCTAAGTAACAAGCTCCGCGCCGAGGTCAAGAATGATGTCATGGACAAGCTTCTGGTGGCCAATCCAGTCGATGTACCCGAGGCAATCATGCGCCAGGAAGCCGAAACTCTGAAAGAACAGACCAGTACACAGCAGCCGGGCAGTCAGCTGACTGTTGAGCAGTTTATGGACGATGCGCGCCGTCGTGTTCAACTTGGTATGATCCTGGCTGAAGTCATCAAGCTCTCGGGCATCAAGATGGATGCTGACAAGGTGCGCGAACGGGTTGAACTTATTTCCAGGGATTATGAAGACCCGGCTGAAGTTGTTCGCTATTATCAGAGTAATCCCCAGTTACTCAGAGGTATCGAGACCCTGGTGATGGAAGACCTGGTGGTAGACTGGGTCGAGTCTCAGGCCAAAATCAGTGTCATCGAGAAAACCTTTGACGAAGTAATGAATCCACAGCCAGGTGCTTGATTTACTGGCTTTTCCGGGCTTACAGGAATAATAATATGCAGCATAAAAATCAGTGGGTTGAGAACCAGCCAGTCGGCGGTCTCCAGGCCGAGTCACTCAACCTGGTACCCATGGTGGTCGAGCAGACTTCACGTGGCGAGCGGTCTTACGATATATATTCGCGTCTGCTCAAGGAGCGGGTGATATTCATCGTCGGCCCGATCGAGGATCACATGGCCAACCTGATCGTGGCGCAGCTGCTGTTCCTCGAATCCGAGAACCCCGAGAAAGATATCTCGCTGTATATCAATTCGCCGGGTGGCTCAGTCACCGCTGGCCTTGCGATCTATGACACCATGCAGTTCATCAAGCCCGATATCAGTACGCTTTGCATAGGCCAGGCAGCCAGTATGGGCGCCATATTGCTGGCGGGTGGTACCAAGGACAAGCGCTATGCGCTGCCACACTCACGGGTGATGATCCACCAGCCGCTGGGCGGTTACCAGGGTCAGGCCACTGATATTGATATCCACGCCCGCGAGATCCTCAAGGTGCGTGAGCAGCTCAACCAGTTGCTTGCCGGCCACACCGGCCAATCAATCGAAAAAATTGGCCAGGATACCGAGCGTGATAACTTCATGGGCGCCGAAACCGCTAAAGAGTATGGCCTGATCGACGAAGTATTGAGCAAGAGAACTTAGACAGATATCAATCAAATCAGACAGTAAGCACTGTTTTTTTGTGAAACATTACAAAATATTGGTATTTTATCTGGAAAAATTCTGTTCAAATTGTACTCGTACGCTATTGTTTATATGAGAGCGTTGTCTTTAAAACGCACGCTTGCGAAAATTGTCACGAATTGGCAAGGTGTAGCCTGATCTGATAGCTGAGAAACGTTAATGAGCGACGACAAGCCCCATTCTGGAAACGAAAAACTTCTGTACTGTTCCTTCTGCGGAAAGAGCCAGCACGAGGTCAAAAAACTCATTGCCGGGCCCTCCGTCTATGTTTGCGATGAATGTGTCGAGTTGTGTAACGACATTATTCGCGAAGAAATGGAGGAAGAGTCCACTTCGGCAATTCGCAAGCTGCCAACCCCGCAAGAAATCAATGCCATTCTGAATGATTATGTTATCGGGCAGGAGCGGGCAAAACGTGTGCTGGCAGTCGCGGTATACAATCATTACAAACGTCTCGAAGTTAAGAACAAAAAAGACGAGATCGAATTATCCAAGAGCAACATCCTGCTCATCGGGCCCACCGGTTCGGGTAAAACCTTGCTCGCCGAAACGCTGGCGCGTTTGCTCAATGTGCCCTTTACGATTGCAGACGCCACCACCCTGACCGAAGCCGGTTACGTTGGTGAAGACGTCGAAAACATCATCCAGAAGCTGTTACAGAAATGCGAATATGATGTCGAGAAAGCGCAAACCGGCATTGTCTATATCGACGAAATCGACAAGATTTCACGCAAGTCTGATAATCCTTCGATCACACGTGATGTGTCCGGCGAAGGTGTGCAGCAGGCGCTGCTGAAACTGATTGAAGGCACCGTGGCCTCGGTACCGCCACAGGGCGGGCGCAAACATCCGCAGCAGGAGTTTTTACAGGTCGATACTTCGAGCATCCTGTTTATCTGCGGTGGCGCGTTTGCCGGGCTGGAAAAAGTTATTCAAAACCGTTCTGAAAAAACCGGTATTGGTTTTGGCGCGGAAGTGCGTAGCAAGGACGACACAAAACCATCGGCTGATGTCCTGCTGGATCTTGAAGCTGACGACCTGATTCAGTATGGGCTTATTCCCGAATTTGTCGGCCGTCTTCCAGTGGTCGCCACCCTGACCGAACTGGATGAAGACGCGCTGGTGACAATCCTGACTCAACCTAAAAACGCACTCGCCAAGCAGTATGCCAAGATGATAGAAATGGAAAACTGTGAACTCGAGCTTCGTGAAGATGGCCTGCACGCCATTGCCAAAAAAGCCATGGCGCGCAAAACCGGTGCGCGTGGCCTGCGCACTATCCTGGAAAATGTCCTGCTCGATACCATGTATGAGCTGCCATCACAGGAAGGTGTATCGAAAGTTGTCATTGATGAAGCCGTGATCAACGGTGATGTGCCGCCCTACCTGGTGTACGAAGGCGGTGACAGTAACGCCAAGTTTGACGACGACGAGAAATCGCTAACCCGAAAAAACAGCCAGGGATAAACAGGCACAATAAAAAGGAATAAACAGGTTTTCACGGATTGAAAATCGCGGCAACCGCCTACATATAACACGGACCCCTTATGCAACCTTGAGGCACGTATGGCCAGTTTAAGCGACCAGAGCACGCAAACACATTCTTCTGAAGTACCTGTATTACCCTTGCGCGATGTGGTGGTTTATCCTCACATGGTGATCCCGCTGTTTGTCGGCCGCGAAAAATCCATTCATGCACTGGATGCGGCGATGCAGGACAACAAGCAAATCCTGCTGGTGGCACAAAAAAGTGCCGACATCGACGAGCCGGGCATCAAGGACGTTCACGAAATTGGCACCCTGGCCACTATTCTGCAACTGCTAAAATTGCCCGATGGCACTATCAAGGTGCTGGTCGAAGGCGCGCAGCGTGCTCGCGTAGTGGATATTCATGAAAACGAATTTTTTGTTGCCAGCTATGAACTGCTGGATGACATCGTGCCTGAAGACGACCGCGAAGTTGAAATTCTTTCACGTTCTATTCTGGGTGTGTTCGACCAGTATGTGAAACTCAACAAGAAAATCCCGGCTGAAATTTTAACCTCACTGGCTGGCATCGATGAACCATCACGCCTGTCCGATACCATCGCAGCGCATATGTCGCTGAAGCTCGAGGAAAAACAGAAAATTCTCGAAATCTTCGACGTGCATAAACGCCTTGAATATTTAATGAGCCTGATCGATGCCGAAATCGATCTGCTGCAGATTGAAAAACGCATACGTGGCCGCGTCAAGCAGCAAATGGAAAAAAGCCAGCGCGAGTACTACCTTAACGAGCAGATGAAAGCCATCCAGAAAGAGCTCGGTGAGATGGAAGATGCACCCAATGAAGTTGAAGAACTCGCCAGGCGCATCGAAGACGCAGGCATGAGCAAGGAAGCGAAAAAGAAAGCTATCAACGAGCTCAACAAGCTGAAGATGATGTCACCGATGTCGGCAGAAGCCACCGTGGTGAGAAATTACATCGACTGGCTGGCTGATTGCCCGTGGAAGAAAAAAACCAAGATCCGCAATGATCTCGAGGCGGCTGAAAAAGTCCTGAATGATGATCACTACGGCCTGGAAAAAGTTAAAGAGCGTATTCTTGAATATCTCGCTGTGCAACAGCGCGTTAAAAAACTCAAGGGTCCGATACTCTGCCTGGTGGGTCCGCCGGGTGTTGGTAAAACCTCACTGGGTCAGTCGATCGCGCGTGCAACCAATCGCAAGTACACGCGTATGGCGCTGGGTGGTGTCCGCGATGAATCTGAAATTCGTGGCCATCGTCGTACCTATATCGGCTCTTTGCCGGGCAAGGTAATACAGAATCTTTCCAAGGTCGGCACACGCAATCCACTGTTCCTGCTCGACGAAATTGACAAGATGGCGGCTGATTTCCGCGGTGACCCGGCGTCGGCCCTGCTTGAAGTGCTCGACCCTGAACAGAACCATACATTCTCGGATCATTACCTGGAAGTCGACTTCGACCTGTCTGACGTTATGTTTGTAGCGACAGCCAACTCTTTAAATATTCCTGCGCCTCTGCTTGACCGCATGGAAGTGATTCGCCTGCCGGGATATACCGAAGACGAAAAAGTCGAGATTGCTAAAAATTACCTGATGCCCAAGCAAATGGAAAACAATGGCCTCAAGGCTGACGAGCTGTCAGTGAATGATTCCGCACTGCGCGATATCGTGCGTTTTTATACACGTGAAGCCGGGGTGCGTAGCATGGAGCGCGAGATCGCCAAAATTTGCCGAAAAGTTGTCAAGCAAATGGTGGTTAAAACCAATGCTGACACTGTTCATGTCACCGCGCGCAACCTGGAAAAATTTCTTGGTGTTAAGCGCTTCCGTTACGGCGTGGCAGAAGATAATGATCAGGTTGGTCAGGTCAATGGCCTGGCGTGGACAGAAGTTGGTGGTGAGCTGCTGACTATTGAGTCTGCAGTGATGCCAGGTAAGGGCAAGTTGTCTCATACCGGTCAACTCGGCGACGTGATGCAGGAATCCATTCAGGCAGCGATGACTGTCATACGCAGTCGCTCTGCGTCACTGGGGCTGAAACCTGATTTTCTTGAGAACAAGGATATCCATATCCATGTACCGGAAGGTGCGACACCAAAAGACGGCCCGAGCGCAGGTGTTGGCATGTGCACGGCACTCGCATCGGTACTGACCAGTATACCGGTAAAAGCCAGTGTGGCGATGACAGGCGAAATTACCCTGCGAGGCGAGGTATTACCTATCGGTGGGCTCAAGGAGAAATTACTGGCCGCACATCGGGCAGGCATAGCCACCGTCATCATTCCGCTGGAAAATAAGAAAGACCTGGCCGAAATACCCAAGAATATTCTGGCCAAGCTTGATATTCGTCCTGTACAGTGGATCGATCAGGTGCTTGAAGTTGCACTGCAAAAAGCGCCGACTCCACTTGAAGATGGTCCTGCAAGTGACAGAAAGACAAGTGGTCGTGGTAAGGGAAAAAAATCTGATGACGCCTTGAGACCACACTAAGTAGTCGTTTGTAAAGTAGTAAAGCGCCGTTTTTTCCGGTTATTTTAAAAGTATTCACGTTGACACGTGATGCTTGAGACTGGTATAAAAACGGCGTTTTTCTGCTTATACTGTCAGCACGCTTTTTATGCCTTCAGGCTGCACACAAAAAAACACATAACGAGAAGTAAATAATAACTAATCCACCTCAAACCGGGAAAATTCAATGAATAAAACTGAAATGATTGATGCTGTTGCAGAAGCAGCAGGCTTGTCCAAAGCTGATTCCGCTCGTGCACTCGATAGCGTTATCTCTGTAATTTCTGATGCGCTTAAACAGGGTGATCAGGTAAGCATTGTGGGCTTCGGTTCATTCATGGTTCGCAAACGTTCAGCAAGGACAGGTCGTAATCCCCAGACCGGTGCTGAGATCCAGATTTCGGCTGCAAACGTTCCTGCATTCAAGCCTGGCAAAGCTCTGAAAGATGCCGTAAACTAGCGCGCTCTTTCGGTGGGGTGCTTAGCTCAGCTGGTAGAGCGTCGCCCTTACAAGGCGAATGTCGGGGGTTCGATCCCCTCAGCACCCACCACTTCGGACCGGTAGTTCAGCTGGTTAGAATGCCGGCCTGTCACGCCGGAGGTCGCGGGTTCGAGTCCCGTCCGGTCCGCCATTATCAATTCCTGTTATTTCTGTGCAGATGCATGTTTCAGGCGATTTCGCCAGCAATGCGTTCAGTTACACGTGCTGTTTCGGCTATAATTGCGCCACAAAATTAACCGGAAATCTTGAAACACAGATTAATGAGTCAGGTTCATGTTACAGGCGATTAATGATCGAATAAAAGGCTGGCTGGGCGCTATTGTTATAGGGTTCATCTCGCTGCCTTTCGCGCTCTGGGGAATCCAGTCCTATATCGGTGGTGCTGAAGCACCGTATGCAGCAAAAATTGGTGATATAGAAGTATCAACCAAGGAGCTGGATTACAATCTCACCAGGCAAAAACAGGAACTGCGTGAGCGCTTCGGAAACCAGCTTCCGTTCGAAGACAGCATGCTGAAGGGCATGGTACTCGACCAGCTCATCAACAGAAAAATCCTTGAGTCATATACAACCGAATCCGGTTACCGTGTATCTGACGCGCAACTCTCCAGTAACATCAAATCCCTGTTCAGCCAGGATGGTAGTTTCGATCGCGCAGTTTTTGAAAGCATCGTGCGTTCGCGTGGCCAGACCATTCCGCAGTTCGAAGACGAAGTGCGTAATGAGATTCGGGTGCAGCAGTTCAGTAATGGATTGCGCGCGACTGCATTGGTAACCAATGCGGAACTGGAGCAACTGGCAAAGCTTGAAGCCCAGCAGCGTGAAATTAGTCTGCTGAAATTTGATGTCAGCAACCAGGTCGATAGCGTATCTGTGTCTGATGCAGACGTGCAGGCAGCATACGATGCACGCATCGAACAATTCATGACGGACGAGCAGGTCGCTATCGATTACATCGAGCTGACCGGCGAGCAAGTTTCAAAAGAGATCAAACTCGACGAGCAAAAAATCAAGCAGGCCTACGATGAGTATGTCGCGCAGGTGTCTCAACGTGAACAGCGCAAAGCCAGCCATATACTGGTAAAAATCGACCCCGATCGTGATGCGGCATTAGCAAAACTTGAAAAAGTTAAGCAGGCTCTGGCTGCTGGCGAGGCTTTCAGCGCACTGGCCAAACAGTACTCGGAAGATACCGGTTCGGCTGAAAACGGCGGTGATCTTGACTGGGTCGAACGTGGGCAAATGGTCAAGCCTTTTGAGGATGCGCTGTTTGCCATGGCTAGTACAGGGGATGTGAGTGATATCGTGGAGTCGCAGTTTGGCCTGCACCTGATAAAACTCGATGACATCCGCAAGGAAAAACCGGCTTCGCTTGAAGCTAAACGCAATGAGATAGAAACCGATCTGAAACGCGACATCATTAGCAGCATGTTTTACGATCAGTCGGAGCTGCTGGCAACCACCTCTTATGAAAATCCTGACAGCCTGGATTATGCGGCAGAAGCCTCAGGTCTGACGATAAGCAAGACAGATCTTATGACCCGAAATGCAGGTAATGGCATTGCGGCAGAAGCCAAAATACGTGAAGCGGCTTTCTCACAGGCGGTGCTGTCGCAGGGCGTTAACAGTGATGTCATCGAGCTGGCACCTGATCATGTCGTGGTGTTGCGTGTGAGCCAGCATATTCCAGCACGCAAAATTCCACTTGAAGAAGTACGCAGTGAAATCTACACAAGCCTGCAACTCGAAAAAGCGCGTGCTGAAACCTTGAAGCTTGCGCGTGAAGCGAAAGCTAAAATCCTTGCAGGCACACCGGCTGCAAACCTGGTCGCGAAGGGTGTAACGCTGGACTCGCTCGTCAGTGTCAAACGCACAGGTGGTGAAGAAGTGGACCGTGCCGCATTGCAGCTCGCCTTCGACATGGCGAAACCTGAGGCAGGTAAAGTTAATGCAGCCGAAACCGCGCTCGGTGGTGCTGATGTTGCCGTAGTAATACTGCATAAGGTTATTACGCCGGAGAAGGTAGAGCAAAGCCAGCTTGATGCCATTAAACAGCGCCTGGTGCAGGAAGTCGCCAATGCTGAATACAATGCCGCGCTTGCAGAAATCAGTGCTGACTACGAAGTTCAGAAGAACCTCAAGGTGTTAGAGTAAACCGCTACAACACGCAACGCCTGATTCGAACCCAGGCGCATGGTATTACCGGGTTGCTTGCAACAGCCTTAACAACCGGAATCACCAGATGACAAACAAGATCACGCAACCGTGGCGCTGGCCCATACACTGGCAAATTCTTCTGGCGCTGCTGCTGGCAGTCTTGGTGGGCGTAATTTTTGATGAGTCCAGCCAGGTGTTCGGCATCCCGCTGGTCACGGTCACCAGTTACCTCGGCAGTCTGTTCCTGAATGCACTCAAAATGCTGATTGTGCCGCTGATCATTTCATCGATCATTGCCGGCATGATGGGTCTCGATGCCGACATGCTGGGGCGACTCGGCGGTAAAACCCTGCTGTATTACCTGTCGACGAGCCTGGTCGCAATTCTCACCGGTCTCGTGCTGGTGAATTTAATCCAGCCAGGCATTATTGACGGCGTCGCGGCAAACAATACCATCGGCCTGGCGAGTAATACCGATGACGTGCTGAAAAATATTGAAGGCCGCGGGCCCGCGGATGTGGCAGATATATTTTTGCGCATGATACCGGCCAATGTGATCGCGGCAGCAGCAGAAGGCCAGATGCTGGGGCTGATTTTTTTCAGTTTGCTGTTCGGTTACTTTGTGTCGCGATTGAAAGATCCGTTTGCCACAGTGCAGCAACATTTCTGGCAGGGCATGCTTGCCATCATGATGCAAATGACTAACCTGGTGATGAGGTTCGCACCGCTGGGTGTGTTTGCTCTGGTCAGCAAGGTTATTCTTATTTCCGGGTTCGATGCGATACGTCCGTTGGCGTGGTTTTTCTTCACGGTTATTGCCGCCCTGGGACTGCATATGTTTGTCAGCCTGCCGCTGATATTGAAAACCATTGCCCGGGTTAAACCTGCACGCCATTTCAATGCCATGTTGCCTGCACTGCTCACTGCCTTTTCGACCAGCTCGTCGTCGGCCACCTTGCCGGTGACGCTGGAATGCGTGGAAACCCGCGCACGCGTATCCAACCGCGTGAGTGGTTTTACCTTACCGCTGGGCGCCACAGTCAACATGGACGGGACCGCGCTTTACGAGTGTGTCGCCGCCATGTTTATTGCGCAGGTGTATGGCCTGGAACTCGATTTCACCACGCAATTAACCGTGGTGATGATTGCCTTGCTGACATCCATCGGGGTTGCCGGCATCCCGTCCGCGAGCCTGGTGGCGATCAGTATTATCCTGGGGGCGATCGGCCTGCCGCTGGAGGCCGTGGGGCTGATCCTGGTGGTGGATCGCGTGCTGGATATGTGCCGTACGGCGGTGAATGTGTTCAGTGATTCGTGTTGCGCAGTGACCATTGCGCGTCTTGAAGGCGAGGACGCCGTGCTGGGAGAGCCCGCCAGAAGCTGAGGTTTCAGGCGTTTACAACACGTCCGTGTGCTGCGTCATTCTGTAACAGCAGGTGCCTGCCTAGTCTTTCTCGATATTCCCCATCAAACCCGCGGTGTGGTATCCCGCGTCGACATACATCACTTCACCGGTGATGCCACTGGCGAGGCCTGAACACAGGAAGGCGGCGCTATTACCGACTTCTTCAATGGTGATGTTACGGTGCAGCGGTGCGCTTTGCTCGACATGTGCCAGGATGGTGCTGAATCCCGAGATGCCTTTCGCCGCCAGGGTCTTGATCGGGCCGGCTGAAATTGCGTTGACCCGAATACCTTCACCGCCCAGCGAATGCGCGAGATAACGCACGTTGGCTTCAAGACTGGCCTTGGCCAGGCCCATCACGTTATAGCCCGGGAAAGCGCGCACTGCGCCGAGATAGCTCAGCGTCAGGATGGCAGCGTCTTCACGATTTTGCATCATGTGGCGTCCCGCCTTGGCAATTGCGGCGAGGCTGTACGAACTGATTTCATGCGCCTTGTTGAAGCCATCGCGCGTCAGGTTGTCGAGATAGTCGCCTTCCAGCATTTCCTTGGGCGCAAATGCGACTGAGTGAATGATCACGTCGAGCGATTCCCAGTAATCATCAAGCTTTTCGAACACCGCTTCGATCTGGGTATCGTCTTCCACATCACACGGCAGCACGATATCGGAATCGCATTCGCCGGCAAGCTTCTCGACGCGTTCGCGCAGGCGTTCACCCATGTAGGTAAATGCCAGTTCGGCGCCTTCGCGATGCATGGCCTTGGCGATGCCCCAGGCGATCGAACGGTTGCTGGCAACGCCGAAGATCAGTACACGTTTGCCTGTCATGAAGCCCATATATGTGTCTCCCCAAAAAAAGTGCTGTAAACTTGGACGACCCGATGCCGCCGCGAGGTGTTATTGGCGGATTATACAGAGAAACTCGAAAAACACTACGCAAGCGCCGGGATTGTTCGCGCGGCGTGTCAACCGGAAGCTCGACAGCTATAAATCATGCCAATCACATATCGCCTGTTATTCGAGACCGGTAAACAATGAGGTCAGCTGTGCGCAAATGCCTGGCGGTACTCGTCATGTTATCGCTTGTTCTGCTGAGCCGAAACGTGTTCGCGGTGTATGCCATGGGCATGGGCTACACGCCAAAATATCCGGCCGATTTTCAGCATTTCGATTATGTGAACCCCGAGGCTAAAAAAGGCGGCGAGCTGGTGCTGTCGGGATTTGGCACTTTTGACAGTCTCAATCCGTTTTTGCTCAAAGGTATTTCGGCCGATGGCCTGAGCTCGCTGGTATTTGAAAGCCTGCTGGAAAAAAGTCTGGACGAGCCTTTCAGCGAATACGGTTTGCTGGCGGATGATTTTGAACTTGCGGAAGATGGCCTGTCTGTGACCTTCCATATCAATCCGAAAGCGCGCTTTTCAAATGGCCAGCCGGTGACCG
>Ga0316201_10000394_pt1 | contig 24116 bp, 23 predicted proteins | sample CS6wburrow_MG_FD_204516 | JGI IMG/M metagenome (GOLD analysis project Ga0316201, IMG submission 204516) | Coastal sediment microbial communities from Delaware Bay, Delaware, United States - CS-6 worm burrow | ecosystem: Environmental > Aquatic > Marine > Coastal > Sediment | place: USA... | reverse complement strand
AAAGCGCGTTTCGAAGACCGCTGAAGGAGCCTGAAATAATGGGGTCAGGGTAAAGGGACAGAGTAAATTTGGCAATCGTCTCCTTTTGGCCGACTCCGGCGGGTCGCATCGTTGAAATTCCCGTCTCTTGAGCATCAGCTCTGAAACAGAAGGAGACCTTACAAAAAAGTTTCCGATCCCTTTGTTATGCTTATTACCCTATCGGTACATCGCTTCAACCACAGTGTCAGTCAGAACCCTTGTTGCAAAAAAATGCCCCGCTAAATGCGGGACAAATTTATCAATCTTTCTCTGGTTTCCGAATCAGTCTTATTCAAAATACTCGCAAAGAGCCGCAAAATCACCGAAGTTCCAGTCATGGTTTTTTCCAGCACTGAAAATCAGTTCCCAACCATTGTCCATGTTGAACACCAGTCTGCCTGCATCAAGAAATATCGGTCCATGTCCAGGTACTATGATTTTTACAGCCAGTCCTGATTGTGTCCAAAGCATGTCACCATTCTTGTCGAATGAAACCCGCCCCTTGAGATGCGCTGTTCCGGTGAGATGAACTCCTTCGGGATCATCAATGCGAAATAAATCATCGTAGGCAGTAAAATGTGAATCCGACCGAACTAAATTCCCATCTTTGTCAAAGAACTCCTTTACATCTTCAATAACCCAGGCGTCGTCCCAAACACTAAAATCACCACAATCAACAACTTCACCAAAAGATGGGTATTCAAGTGTATAGGTTACAGGTTTTCCTGCTTGTGCGTTAAAAGAAGCCACGAAGAAAAGCAAGATTAGTACAGCTGTATTTCTGCAATAACACTTAATCTGTTTAATGTTCATTTAGACCTCCTCAATATATTATTTTGACCAAAAGTTGAGCGCTTGGAACCACTATTGGATCGGGAGGTTATTGGATTCTTATTTGCAGACTTATATGAATAATCTGACGATGGAATAGCGGTTGATACCGCATTTTTAAGTATAGGTAATGTAATTAGCAAATGACGGAACGATTCTCAATCACACTTAGTGTGACAATAGTACGAGGCACCGTTTTCCTTACCGTCTCCTGTTGGCCGTTAACGACGCAATGTTATTCTAAGATCAACGGTTTCAGGACAGCTGCTTTTGGGTGAAAAGCAGACGTCATTCAGACTTGAGCATCAAGGGCGTACACCCTCGAAAACGGCCAAGAGCAGTCGCCGAAACCGCATCTACCTCAGTCGTCTGTGCGTGCTTTGTTGATCAGACTGTCCAATCATCATGTCTGTGACCTGACCAAAGTCGTCAGTAGCAAATGTCATCGGACCCCAATCTATTGCAGTGATAAAGAAGCTGGTTGGGGACGATGCGTAGAGTTCTGTGCGCCCTTGAGTCGGAATCTCAAAGAACAGTCTCCCGTTGTCTGCGATTACGGATACGTGGAAATCTGGCTCAAGCTCATACTCCCCCGGGATCGAGACAAGAGCATTCGCCGGTATCGGTACAGATTCAGTCTGCCCCTTCTTAAAGTAATTCGGCCAGTCATATTCCGTGGCTATGCTGTCTAGGATCTCGTCAATCAGTCCGAAACTTAAGCTCGCATTCGTCATCAAGATAGCGCCATCACCTGAGGACGAGTGCGCAATGAGGGTCGAGTCATATCCAGTGTTGATGCCGTCGTGTGTGAACCAACTTGCAGTTCCCTGTCCTAGGATTTCAAACCCAAGTCCCCAGCAACGAAAGCATTCAAGCAATTGAGGATGCAGCATTTCGCTGACAGTCTCTTGAGTCAGCAATGATCGGTTTTCTCCAACTTCAGCTTTCTGAATACTGAGTACAAACTTGGCTAGATCAGACGCTGTAGACCACAGCCCTGCGGCAGCCTCACCTGAATAGACGCGATACCCACCTTCAATTGGTTCACCGCCTGCATAATGACCCTTCGCAAAATTTGCTGTCGGTTGTGCTTGGTCAAATGTGCTGCGATGCATTTGCAGCGGCAGAAAAACGGATTCTCGCATGAATTCAGCGAATGGTTTTCCAGAGACGTCGATGAGTAGTTGCTGTAAGACCGCATAGCCAGAGCCGGAATAGTCAAAAGTGTCTACGGAATCGGTGAAGCCAACAGGACCTGTTTTCGCAGGAGGCTCACCACTGAGAGCTTGAATAAGGGTGGGAACAGGCGCACCGGGCTCGTGATCAGTCACAGCATCGTTACCATGGAAACCAGACGTATGGCTAAGAATGCCCCTCACCGTGACAGGCCGCTTTCGAGAAAGTGCACCTCTAGGTATCGTCCACGAATCGAGCCACGCACCTATATCTTCATCTAGAGTAATTGCACCATCTTGTACGAGCCTTAAACTAGCAACCGCAGTGACCGGTTTGCTTATCGATGCGACTTGAAACATGGTGTCCGGAGTCACGGGTTCAACACCCCCGGCTTCAGTAGTACCATGCGCACGCTCCAAAACAACTTCGCCATCATGAATAACTGCTATTGCCAGACCTGGGACACCGTAATGAGCCATCCGATCAAGAATGTTTGTCGCCTGTCCCAGCTTTCCTTGTTCTGCCACGGCGGGTAACAAGCCGTTGTCGATGCGCAAGATCGCATCCGCCACCACTTGTGTTTCGCGACCGTCATGCTCCTCAACTTTCGAGCAGCTAACAAGTAGCAGTGTGGTAATCATTACACCGATTGAGACCGGCGCAATCTTGGCTTCGATCATCTTCACTTCTCCAAGTCCATTGAATGATTGATGCAACGTCTATCGTCTTGCATGTCCTATTTTGGTCAAAAACAGCAAATAGATACAGTCTAGTCCAAAGGGAGCGGACATGGCCGAAAGCCTTAAAAGGTGGTTTATACTTCCTATCCACAATGTCATATGATCGGCATACCGTCGTACGGCAATATCTTCCAATTACTATAGACTAGGCATGACGATGGATTACAGCAACCTGCAGGTACTCGCGGAGGTCTCAGTCGCGCTTTTGGGTTTTTCGGGACTCACGATCGTAATGGGCCACTCTCGATTCGATCAGCATGGTCTTGCGTACCGAACGCAGGGGATGCTCTACCTATCATCTTTGGCATTCATTGGGTCCCTCCTGCCTTTGGTTGGGATCTCAATATCTTTTAGTGCAATCGCCATGGCTGTTTTGATGTCAATGGGCAGTGTTTGGGCGGGAATGAGGATATTCGGTTGGTCTGTGCCACCGGTCAAGACGAGTCCACTGCTTAACTGGATATTCTTTCCCATGTACCTGATATCGATGTCATCCTTATGGTTGTCATTATTCGTTTTGTCAGGGCAAGCGCTACTCATCTACAAACTAGCAATCGGTTGCAACTTGCTTGTAGCGGTCATTTTCTATATTCGGCTGGTCATTTCCTTTTTCGGTTCCGATTAAGTGTCAAGTGACGTTTAACAAATCGCTGCACTGGCTACCAATCTGAACCGCGATCTAATGTCCGTTGTTGGCAGCCGCTTGCTGTTATTCGGTATGCCGAAATTTATGCAATTCCTATAGCTGCTTACTGGCGGGAAGTAGAAATCCATCAACCGAGAATTTCAGCAACCTGAATTGCCAAGTCCGGCCAAGAGCAGTCATCGACTATACGAAAAGCCCTCGTCCTGACATTAATAAACACCGCCTATCCCAGAGACTGGGTTACCACCACGGGCAGGAGTTTCGCCAAACATTTCGGCTACGTCCTCCATGACTGATTGAACCAAGCTGGCACCCCTGTCTTTTTCGTCCATACGTACATGAGAAACACCTTCCCCTATCGTGCGGTTTTGTTCCAGATCAACTAATTCAACTACGATTGATCCTTCCATGTAAATACACATTGGCCGTCTGCCTTTGCCGTCATATCGATCAGCCACCCTGCGACTGTAGTAATCATTGTACCTTGGGCAATTATTGGCCCTCACTGGTGCCGAAGTTACCTCCTCAAGATCTACCGATACGTCAATCAGAATGTCAGGCTTATCGGATTTTACGAGCCCCTTTAATAGCAATTGCTTTTCGACTGCTGCACTGAAATACAACTCCAGTGTGCCGGGTAGATCAGGGTTCTCAATTTCAGTGCGGCTACTAAAGTTATAGGTTTCGTAAACACTCATATCCAGACTGTCGTCATGGCTTGATTGGACTCTTGGATTGGATGTACAGGCTGTTAACAAAGCTAAACCTATTAGCAGTGAGGAGATCCCTGAAAATCTATTCATTGTCATTCCTCGGAAATCACAAGTTGTATAAAAAACTCTATGTATTCAAAGATACGACTATACGCCTGCTAAAAGTGACCTTTCATAATAACCTACCTATCCTCGCGTGTTGAAAGGGCTGCTCATGGCCGAGGCTGTGTGAAAACTATTTGGCACTCATGATTACGGCTGATTAGGGGGGCTCGGACCAATATAACTAACTGATACTAAATGACTATAGTTCGATAATTTGACTTTAATTATTCTTAAACTGCCATTTTTCCGGGCAAAATGAAGCGTTTGAGATTTGGGATATCGGCTTACGGCTGAAGTTGCTAAGAAAGGTGCTTTCGCCCTCAAAAAGATGGCTTTAAGCCCGAATATAGTCCAGATTGACCATTCAGGACTATCTTAATCAATAGATTGCGCTGGTCCGACCCCAGTCCTGGTGACAATCCTGGTCCGACCCCAATCCCTCGGTTCGTTGCAGGATGATGAGACACGAGCAGGCCGTTTGGTGGATCCGGACGCGCAGGCCAATGAGCGTCTTTCTGCAAACCTGCCGTATCTTTTCCCAGTGAGCCGCTTTGCGCATTACCTAAAAGCCATTGCGCGTGATAAAGTGGGTACATTCAAAGAACGCGCAGATATGCAGATTTGGCTTAGCGAATGGATAAACCGTTATGTTTTGGCCAATCCGGCCATGGCAGACGACAAGGCCAAACTCCCCCTTGCGGCGGCTGAAGTGCAGGTGGACAGCGTTGAAGGCCGTCCCGACTATTACAACGCACGCTTCTTTCTTCGGCCACATTACCAGTTGGAGAGCATCAACGCATCGCTACGTTTGGTGTTGGAACTGCCTTCTGTAAAGACCTGATTTAGAAACACATTAAAATTGGAGAACTGACATGCCCTTAGCAGCATACCTCAAGATTGGTGACATCGCCGGTGAATCGCAACGCGTCGACCACGAAGAAGAAATTGATATCCACGACATCATGTGGAACATCGAACACGGTTCGGCCGCTCGGGTCGGCAAGGGCCGCCGTGCACGTGCCCGGGCGCACGTTGGCGCGATCAATCTCAAGAAGTTCACGGATGCGGCGTCTCCCTATCTGGTGTTGGCCTGTATGCAAGGCAAGTCCTTTCCGGACATGGTCTTGTCGGTCCGAAAAGACAGCGGCGAAGCTCATCTGGACTATCTCATCATCACCATGGAAAACGTCACGATCTCCCAGTTCGAGACGATTGGCGTGGGCGAAGAGGAAGATGGTCAGATGATCGAGGAACGTCTTGGACTGGTGTTCGAGAATGTCACCTATAAGTATACCGTGCAGGGAGATGACCATTCGGCCGGCGGCGAACACGAGATCACATATGACATCGCGGCGGGCGTCTAAGATGCGCGTGGCCTGAACATAATGGCCGATAGCGAAGATGGCGCATCCGTAGCCGGGCAGGAGGCTGTTCAACCATCTCTTTGGGATAGGCTGGTAGATGACCTGCCGTCGTCGATGTAAGCGATGTAAGGGGGTCGGGCCTATATAACTAACTGATATAGATGATTATAGTTCGATAATTTGACTTTAATTATTCTTATACTGCCATTTTTCCGGGCAAAATGAAGCGTTTGAGATTTGGGATATCCGCTTACGGCTGAAGTTGCTAAGAAAGGTGCTTTCGCCCTCAAAAAGATGGCTTTAAGCCCGAATATAGTCCAGATTGACCATTCAGGACTATCTTAATCAATAGATTGCGCTGGTCCGACCCCAATCCCTTAAAGTATGAATTTCGCAGGTGAGAACAGTCGCAAACGGCCAGGAATTGCCATTGACCATACGATTCACTGGAAAATATTTATTTACTTCTTTATGCTCAAGATGAGTAGTTTTTTGTAGGTGAGCAAGTTGTCAGGAGTAAAGAAATGAAACTGGACTACGATTTAATTGAAGATGCGTTTGACGACACCACTAACATCAGGTCCATGACAGAGCAGGCGCGTATTCCGGGTGGTGGCTGGATGGTAAGAACTACAGTTTATACGCCCCATCATTTATCTGTGGCTGTTACCTTCGTTCCGGTGGAGGGAAAGAAGAAGAAGAAGAAGCTTTTCGATCCTATTGCCTGAGAATCTGCTATAAGCCCCCCCGGTAATAGCTGGCAATCGCAATGATCAAATCCCGTGGCAGTTGCCGCGAGAATATTTGCACTTACGCCATTTCTGTTCCTGACCAGGTTCAGTCCTAAGGACATCGTGGAATGAATTACCGGCACGCGTTTAGACAGGCACCTAAATTCTCATTACCGCCCGACTTCCAACGCATCCAACAATTCGCCAGCCAATCCATCGTGCTTCGGCATACCGCATTTGCGATAAACCTCCCGCGCATCAGCCAGTAGCTCCCGAGCAAACTCACGGTCGCCGTCCGCGTCCCGGCGCTGCAACATGATCGCCCACCAGCGGCGCATTTCGCCCTGCTCCGGAACAACGGGGATCGACTCAGCCTGATGCAAGCCCGTGCGAAAGTGCTGCTCGGCAACGTCGAAATTGCCCGCTGACATGGCGGCAATGCCGAGAAAGCGCTCAAGCAGTCCAAGGCTCCACGTCATCACAACGCCCTGCTGTTGCAGTTGCAACGCAAGTGCATAACAGCGCTCCGGCTCGTATGGCTTGTCCATGACGGCGCAGGCCTCGATAACCTCATGCAAGACAAACCACGCGCCGACGCGATTGATTCGGTCCTTCTCGGGCAGCTTTGTCACGAGGTATTCAAACAATTCTTCAGCGGCAGGATTGCCGGTATACGCATAGACCTTCAGGCAGCGCGCCGCCTCCGCGTCCTCCCAGGTACCAACAACGCCGGACTGGCGAGCCTCCTCCACCACAGCTTCTGTCTCCTCCCAGCGACCCTGCAGGAACAGAGCCTGGCCGACGATGGTATGTGTCAACGTCCAATAAGCTCCCATGGCTCGCAGCGCCACCGTCACGTCCCGCATGCGCTGCTCGCTATCGACAAGATTGCCGCGTGTGTATGCGATAACGCTCTTGCTCAAATGAAAACCGACGTAGGCCAGTGCGTTACCGCTCTCGATAAAGCCGTGCAACTCATCCATGTGTCGATCGAGGCGCTCATACTCACCCACCCAGATATAGGCGTGTATCGGTATCGCTAACGCGTTGGAGAGCAGCCATGGCGAGCCATGCTCACGTGCGGCACGAATGCCCTTTTCAGCGTTCTCAAAGTACTGGGAAGCCAGCATGAAGTGCTCGCAGCAATAGAATCGGGCCTGCAGAACTTCTCCCAGCGACACGCGATCGTCGCCTAAGGTCACGGCAATCGCCTCCGCTTGTTCAAGCGCCTCAAGACTTTTCTCATAGTTCCCTGCGCTACTTTGTACGTGCGCGAGACCGGCGAGCAGCCTGCACCGTGCGGAACTCACCCGGTCACCGGCAAGGGCGAGCCCCCGGTCAATCACGGACGTCGCGTCGTCAATGCGATTGCTCCAGGCTGAAAACTCCGCAAGCTCCCAGCAGATCTCGCCGACTTGTTCGTGCAGGTCGGCAGCTTCCAACTGCGGCAACGACGCACGCCAGTCTGCTTCTGCGCCGGCCCAGTCGTTCATCGCCTTCTTCGCGGCCGCGCGTTGCGCAAGTGCCCGCGCTTTCTCCAGGGTGTCGTCGCCCTGCACAAGATCCAAAACACGATCCAGATGCTCGACGGCTTCACGGAACGACGCCGTCTCCTGCGCAAACGCTGCCGCCTGCCGCAGGTAAGCAATCGTCTCGTCGACATCGGCGCCGCTGCCAGACTCATACAGGTGGCCAGCAATATCGGCATAGCGCCGGCGGTCGTCGGCGAACAAAGCGATCAGCTCGTCAGCCACCTTTTGATGCAGTCGCTGCCGGCGCAACGGCGAGAGCGACTCGAGCAATGTCTGACGCACGAGTGCATGCGAAAATTCATAACGCGTGTCTCGACCGGTGGTGGCAGCCAGCAGGAGCTTGGCCGCTTCCGCCTCCTCGATGGCATCCAGTGCAGTATCACCCAGACCGCTCGCGGCTTCGACAAGCCGTGGATCAAAGCGCAAACCGAGGACGGCCGAGACGTTGAGCATCTGCCTGCAATCGTCGCTGATGCGTTCGAGACGCTGTTCGATCACCAGGCGCACAGAATCGGGCACCGAGATGTCTTCGGGCGCAAAATCACGTCGCCAGTCGCCGGAGCCGTCCAGCAGTTTTCCCTCGTCTGCCAGATTCTGAAAAACGGACTGCACGAACAGCGCATTGCCCTCCGTTTCCTTAAAGATCCGTTCGACAAGCATCTCGGGCGGGTTGGGCGCGCCGAGGCTCGCAAGCAATGCGGCCACATCATCCTGTGACAGTCGATGCAACGGGATGCGACTGACAAATGGCTGCCTGTTAAGCGAGTTCATCGCGCGGCGAAACGGCGTCCCCATATCCACCGCAACATCGCGGTAGGTAATAACCATCAATACCGGCAATTCGGGAAGATGCGGAGCCAGATGTTCCAGCGACGCAATGCTTGAGTCGTCTGCCCAGTGCAGATCGTCGAGCAAGATTATCAGCGGCACCTTGTTACCCAAGCGTGTGATGAGCTCGAGCATCGCGTTGAACAGATAGCGCTGCTGCTGATCCGCAGGAAGCTCCACGGCTCGCGGCAGATCCGGAAATATGAGTCGGAGCTCAGGCACCAGTCTAGCCATCTCCGTTGCCGTATCGCCGAGAATGGATCTCAATTGCGGTGCCGGCATGATGCGGATGAGTTGCTCGATAACTTCGGTCGCAACGATAAACGGCGCACCGCGTTCTTCATAGGCATGACCCACCAGCGGCAACATGTCCCGATCAATAGCCGCATCGATTGCAAACCCGGCAAGCCTGGTTTTTCCGACGCCCGGTTCGCCACCGATCATGACGATGCTGCCTTTTCCCTGCATCGCCTCTTCAAGCCGTGCCGTGATGGCGTGACGCTCAGGCTCTCGACCGATAAACGGTGTCGGCGGTGGTCTGGTGATTGTAAGTGTTGCAAGATCAAATTCATCCGTACCCGTTTGCGGCCTGATCTCTGATGACTCTGCAGGTTGTAATCTCTGCCGCAGCGTATCGAGAAGAGCGTTGATTCCTGCATCGTCCGACACCGGCGTTGACCCGCTGAAATCAATCGTCTGGATCTGTCGAAATCCGAGCCTGGGTTCAACGTCGTCAAGCCTGATAGGCACGAGATTACCCTTGGTCAAACCAACGCTTGCCTCATCAGCGACCCAGAGCGACTCCACAGAGGCTCTTGACCAGGCCACCACGACAACGGCCGCAGCGTTCAGCTGCAGCTCGATCTCTTTGGAAAACTCAGCTCCGCTGGATATCCGCGTGTCCCACCAGAGGTCAAAGCCTTCGGCGATAAGCCGCTCGGCAAGGGGCGCGACGCGGTCTTTATCCTCACGCGCATAGGACAGAAAAATGTCAGTCATCGATAGTCATGAAAGCAAAAGGAGGAAAGGAAGAATAAACACACTTTTATTGGAAATCAAAGCTTGCCTGTGAAATTTTTTCCGGAAATTTGCAACTGTGGATACTTGGACCCCGGCAATTACGTTTTTTCAGCCTATTTCAGGCTCATTACAGGTTTTTCCCCGAACGGTGATGCAGGGCAGGACTAATCTCGCAATAAATGGACGATATGAAAGGTGAGCTTATCTGGTGCGACTTTGAGGTAGGTGATAGAAAAACGTCAAATCCAAGTTGGATGCTCATTGGGACTAACAATTTTCACTCCTCTAGGGGGCTGCTTCTGGCCGGTTTCTACCTTGGGCGCTCACTTGAAAATTGAGTCTGGTTCTATCCGGACAGCAGACATTTTCTAGGTGTGAATTTCGCCGGTGAAAACAGTCGAAAACGGCCATATCGAGCCGTTTATTGGTAGCTTTCGGGATGAGGCCGATTCGGGGGACAGTTTACTTAATTACCGCACTGGTTACCTGTCCCCTGGTACCGAAAACAAATTAGGTAAACTGTCCCCCGATTGCCAAGCCTGAATTTAGGCCAGATTGACCAATCAGGATTGTCTTAATCAATAAATTGCGCTGGTCCGACCCCAATCCCAACCCGTGCCGGTGATATACTGAAACGTTCTCGATCGTACAACCGACCGCTTTGGTCGTGAGGACAAGGTAGACGTATGGGGGAGCTTATCCTCTGGTTGCTAATCGTTGCGGCACTCGCCGTCGCGTGGATCGAGTGGATTCCGCAACGCTATGCAATCTTCCCGCAGATCCTGGTGGCGCTTTCGCTCATTCCGGCAGGTCTCCTCTGGCTGCCCTATTGGTACGGCTGGGCGACCTCGATTGTCGGCGCCGCGAGCCTCGTCTGGATCTACTTCTCGCCGAAACGAAGGAAAGACTGGCCAAATCTTTTCATGCTCCCTGTTGTTGCGGCTCGTCGGTCTTGCGTTTGGCTGAAGGCAATTGTTGCATGGTCTGTCATCAAGTTTCGGGGTTGGAAAAGCGTCCAGCGTGCGGTTAGCCGAAAACCCCATTTATCCGATAAAGCTGCGGCTCGCGCCAGCGACATGTCTAAAGCAATGGGCGAAAAGATCCGGGTTTGGCTGGGTACGGTGGCGCTTTTTGTGTTGAGTCCATTGGCCGCAATACCCTGGATGCTGCTAACGGTTCTCTTTCTGATCGCGGGGGATGCTTTATTCGGTAGCTTGCCTGCCTTTGTCGACGGCGCGACGGACATCGCGAAATACATCCTTGGACGAACTTTCGTGTCTGTGATTGCAGTAATCAATGTGATGGCACGCCATGCATTTTTGTCAGTGCCGGTGTTTCTCGCCGTCGCCTACGTGATTTCACGTTGGGCGGCACACGCCGAACCATTCTGGCGCAGGATTTTCATTGGACTGTTCTGCTGTGGTGCTCTTTATCCGCTCGTTTTTATCCTGGCGGATATACTTGACGCGTTCGACGGACCGCTTTACAACTGAGGTACGAAAATGGGTAACGACGAATCGACCGACGAAAACCCGCCGCAACGCACGGCGATGCAGCGGCTGGTACACACGATCGGCGAGGTCGCGCTCAGCTTTCCGTTTGCGGGCGGCGTCTTTCTTATGTCGATCAAACTGATGTGCCTCAACAACCACTACTGTAACGACTTCGGCGGCGTCGCATTTTTCGTCGCCAGTTTCATAGTTGCAACGATCGCCTGGGGAATATTCCTTTCGCTGTGCAAGCGATTGCGTGACCGGCCGGCAGCAAGATTCAAACTTGATGTCAGTGTTATTGTCATTACCGTCGTTCTTTGGATCGCGTACTTCGTCACGATGTAAAGAGTAGTCTGCCAACAACCCCAAAAACACAAAAACCGTCGCGGGTAAGGCAAGGCGCAGGTCTGGACCCGGTCATAACCTTTCCTTGGCGTACTTCTCTAGCAAAATGGGCGGCCCCTTAATCCGAAAATATCCTGCCAGAGGGGAGATAGCCATTTTTACACCCTGGACGGAGACGATCATGTCTGCTCCGCACCGGAATCTTCTACCCTTTGGCAGACCTTTTAGAACACCCTAAAGATAAGGGGCATCCTCGGGGTCGTTCTCGGTTTCGACGCTAGCGCTTGCGGGTAGTTTGGCCATTGCCTCTCGGAGCATCTCGACGTGTTCGGTCTCCTCGTCCCGAAGCTCGGTGAACAGTGTCCTGACCTCAGGATCAGTGATGCCGGGCAAGGCCATGTCGTAGAAGTCGTAGGCCTTCTTCTCAGCGGCGAGCCCGATCTCGAACGCCTGGAGCGTGGACATGCCGCGGCGCGGCGCCCCCATTTCCGGGGCCTCGACGTCATAGAGATCGTGCAGCTTCAGCTTCATGGGGACTTTACCAAACAGGGCAATGCGTCGGGTGAGTATCTCAGTTCCGTGCTTGGCCTCGTTCTCAGCCATCGAGGCGAAGAAGGATCCAGCGCCGCCGGAGCGGGTGAACTGTTTGGCGAACATTTCATAGCGCTGGCGCGCTTCCTCTTCGATCAGAGTTGCGAGGTCGAGGGCGTCCATTAGGCTGAGCTTGGACAGGTCTAGACTGGTGGACATTGAATTGGACTCCTGTGTTGGGTTTGAGGTACCGAAGCAGCCCGTCGGCTACGCCGCAATTATAACACCGCGGAGCGGATTCGCGAGACATTGCGGGGTCGGACACTTCGTAAGTTTGACGCCATCACTATGTTGGCTAGTAGCCCGGTATCGAACAGGCTTGGTAGCAACTCATTTCACTTACATCAAAATTGGTTGATCACCGTTACGCCGACATTGCTGAATTGATTCATATTCACAAGGGCAGTCAGTGACCGGCGCCGGGTCTGGCTCCAACTGAATAGAAGGCGGTTTTTGAAACTCTTCGTAGACTACGGCGAGCATCGTATTTACTTTTTCAAATAATCATCCGTACCATCCAGCCAGTCCTGCCGGGGTGGCGCCCAGTGATCGATTTCTTCTACATCCCCGATCATCAACGCCTCGTGAGGCAAATCAGCAGGGATGACGACCGTCTCACCTGCGTGCAGGTCCATTTGCTGCTCCCCGTTTTCACCAAACCAGAGGCGGATGGTTCCGGAAATGACCTCGGTGATCTGTTCATTTTCGTGTGAGTGCAAAGGTACGCGAAAACCATCCTTAAACTTCATTTTCGCGATCATCAGTTTTTCACCGGAAACGATCTTCCGGTGCATTTGAGGTGTGACTTCTTCTGTCGGGACGTTATCCCAATTGATTTTTTCAAGCATGGTGAACCCTCTTAACCCATTTTTCCAACCGGATCGTCAAGACTATCCGGCGGTACGCTAAACCAGGCCGGGCCGCTCTCGGTCATATACAAACAGTCTTCCAGGCGAACGCCGAATGAATCAAAATCGTACAGACCCGGTTCATTCGAGAAGCACATACCGGCTGCCAGCGGGGTTTTTTCTCCATGTACGAAGTTGACCCGCTCATGACCGTCCATACCGATACCATGACCGGTGCGGTGACTTAAGCCAGGAACATTGTACTTTGGACCCCACCCGAGCGATTCATAATAGGTACGCACGGCATCGTCGACCGCGCCGGCCGCTGAACCAATCTGTGCGGTTTCAAATGCGATCTGCTGACCCTTGCGCACCGTATCCCATACTTCCCGTTGCCGGGCGCTTGGCTCACCAAATACAAAGGTACGCGACACATCGGACTGGTAGCCCTCGACAGAACAACCACAATCCATCAACACGATTTGTCCTTCCTCGATTTTTTGTGGCTGGTTAGTGCCGTGCGGATAGGCGCTGGCGACACCGAACAGGGCCATGTTCCAGCTGCCAACACCACCGAGCTGGGATTGGGCTGCTGCCATCAATGCCTTGACATCGTTTGGCTCCATACCTGCTTCCAGATGCTTGTATACGTGTTGGTATGCCGTCAAGGTAACCTCGGTCGCCTTTCTCATCAACGCGATTTCGGCCGCTGACTTGTACATACGGCAGCCTTGCGTCACCGGTGTTGCACTGGTTATTTCGAACGAGGGCGCTGCGGACTTCAGGCCGTCCACGACAAAGTAACGGACGGTTTCTTCAAGACCAATCCTGCGCCCGCCCAGATTCCGGTCCTTGAGAAAACCGGCGACACGCTCAAATGGGTTTTCATGTTCGTTCCAGGCACGGACATCGTCACCGAAGGTCATCGACTCTCGCACACTGGGTTCTTCGAAGAAAGGTGTCACGATACCGATATCCCCTTCACGCGGAATAATCACGGTGGTCAGGCGCTCGCTGCGCCACCAACTGACGCCTGAGAAATAAAGCATGGCTGAGCCCGGTTCCAGCAGGATCGCGTCGATATTGTTTTCTGCCATCAGGCGCTGCGCTTTTGCAATTCGTCCAAGCCGTTCTTTCACACTGATGGGTACGGCATCGCCGGTGATGGAATTCAGTTTTGTTGGCGGTGCTGAGAACGCTGCGGGTGTGAAGGCACCCACTGCCACGGCACCGGCGGATACGCCACTGAGGGCAAGAAAATCACGTTTGGACATTCTCATTGCTTTGACCCCGGTTATTGTTATCAAAGTTCGTGAGAAGCGATTGTAACAACTTGTGAGAGCGGATTTACCGAAAGTAAAAAAATAGAGACCGAATGAATCAGCCGTCCACTTTTTAATTACATCCCGAACGGTGAAAAGGTAGAATTCTGAAATCTCCATTCGGGGGATAGTTACAAACACTAAAAAATCAGCCAGCGGGAATTTAGGATTTAGACATGGAATACTTGGATACACTCCCGATCTGGGCCTTTTTTGTAGGAATGATAATCGTCGTCCTGGCGACTGCTGAGATTGGCTTTCGCATCGGTATCCGTCTGCAGGACCGGAGCTCCAGCCCCGGAGACTCCCGTATGACCGGCGCGGTGGTTGGGGGTATGCTCGGCCTGGTTGGCTTCCTGATGGCTTTTTCTATCGGAATCACGATCGGTAATCACAGTGAACGCAAGACCATGGTCATCACCGAGGCCAACACCATCGGTGTAGCCTGGCTTCGGGCCGGGTTTCTCGACGAACCGGATTCCGTGTCATTACGTAAACTCCTGCGTGAGTATGCCGAAGTGCGCCTCGATGCTGCAAACCAGGTAATAAGCCTGCAAGACGCCGTGTCTCGCTCTGAGCAACTTTACGGGGAAATGTGGATCATTATTGAGCGAAGTGTGAAACAGGGAAATGACTCCGATATCATGGTGAGCCTGGTGGAAGCGGTTAATGATGTGATCAAGACACATTCTTTACGCATAACGGCAGCACATAAACGACTTCCGAGAATCCTGGGTTTGGTGCTTATCATGTCAACGATCCTGAGTTTTTTACTCGTGGGTGTAGCCAGCAGTGCCGACCGAAAACGGGATACTGCTGCCATTATCCTGTTTGCGCTCGTGTTTACCTCGGTGTTGATGATCATGATTGATCTTGACCGACCCCAGGAAGGAACTTTAACCGTCAGCCAGACTGCAATGGAAGATATGCTGCGACAAATAGAGCCATTGGGTCAATGATATATTGACGCTTATTGCTTCTGTCAGTATCCAGGTTTCGACCAGTCACGAATTGCCGCGATTTCATCTTTTTCTATCCCGATCGATTCCAGAAAAACCTGGTGTGCATCAGGCGAATTTTTTTCAAACTCGACATGCCAGTTTTTCATACCCGATTCATCCAGACCCGCAGCCTTGAGCATCGATACCCAGACTTTTTTGGTCATAATCCTGGCATTTTTTTCCAAAATTTCATTTTCCAGTATCTTCAATATGACTTTCTGTTGGTCCCGGAGCTTTTCAATCTCATCGTTAACTGCAAACAGCCTGCTCTCCAGTGTTGAGCTCAACTCACTACTTTCTGATTGCAGGAGCAATGCGATGGAATCCAATGACAATCCGGTGCTTCGGAACAACTGGATTCTATCCATCTTTTTCATATCATCTTCGGAGTACAAGCGGTAATTTGATTCACTTCTGCCGCTGGGTGTTAAAACACCAATACTGTCATAGTAAATAAGTGTACTTCTCGAAAGTGAGTACTTCTTTGCTACCTGTCCGATCGTAAACATCTGCGTTTTGCACATCCTGCATGTTGATATGGGATGACTGGCCATAACAATGCCAATCATCCCGGCATCATTAACGCTTACAAGGCCCGGATATGGCGAATTTCATTTTCGTCGATATTCAGCCATTCCAGAAAGGACTGATGACCTTCCGGATACCTGGTCTCAAACTCCCGGTGCCATTGGGTCATTGTCGCCTCATCAAGGCCAATCTCCTTGAATAAAAGAACCCATTTTTCTTTATTCATCACTTCATTGCTCATTTCGTATCTCCTGTCTGAGTAGATTATTGCAACGGTTAATCACCGTCAAAACCCATTCTGAAGTATGAAGTTATAGTCAGGTCAACCTTTAGATTTCGATTTTTTCCTTAGCTTTGGTTAATGGTTACATGGCTACTGGTAAGTTTGGCCACGGTGTTTTAACCAGCCATCGATATGACGATGATTCGGATCATGGTGTGTCCAATGGATTACACCGCCTTTGGAATTCCATTCGTATTCCCCATAAAACTCGACCGTATCACCCTTATTCAAACCGTTGACCCTTGGCGCCAGGTCAATATTGTGTGCGACTAGCAAGGACTGGCCAGTATCGAGTTCCAAAATGATTCTCTGGTGTCTCGAACCATCAACGTCATCCGGCAAGACCCGCAAAACAGTACCCTGCCCTTGAACCTGGATATCGCTCTGCCTGTTTTTATAGGCGCTCTCGACAGCACTGTCTGAATCCTGGCTCGTTGAAGAGGGAGTGGGTACCGAAATGCCTTGCTCCTGAACGACTTCGAGCCCATAGACGATTGCGACCACAATCAACAGGAAAATCAGTTTTTTCATAATCTTGCAAACGGCACCTAACCCGCCGACTCGTAGGCAGACTTGATCCAGGCGATCAACTCCGCATTTACCTCATTCGCGTCGGTGAGTTTCACAATATAGTTGCACATCCGCCCGGCCGGCTGTTCCACCAAGCGGTCGGCGGCCTCCAGATCCTTGACGTTGAGCCCTACTTCGACCCGGGTGTTGGTTGCCGGTCCAATCATCGCAAACTGTTTCTTGCGGCGATAACTGACGTAGGTCTTCTTCGGCGCCTCTTCGAATTTCCCGAAATTGTGCATCGCTACCAACAGCTTATCGTGTATGGGCCGGAGCTTCTCCTTGGGACCGGTATACAGTGCATCAAGCACCTGCTCAATTGTTTGTCCCCCGGTCGCGCTATGACCATCGGATTTAAGCGCGGTATGGACCACTAGGTTGGCGTCGCCGTGCCCCATCCCAAGGTCGGCTTTGAGCATCTTGACGAGTTCTCCGTGTTTCGAAAGACCACTGTTTTTAACGATTTTAATCAGTTCGGCTACAGATTTGCCTGTTCGCTTTTCAATGTTCGCTAACTGAGTTGCAACGGCCTTGTCCACATTTGTCATGTATCGTTCTCCTGGTTTGCGTAGTGTGTGACCCGGTGGTGATCAGCGTCAGTCCACCAGTTTGCTTTTGTCAGCTCGTTTTTGCTGTTGAATCAACCTCTGACTGCTGCGTTACGAAAGAAAGCGCAAAAGTAACTGGGTCGGGAGTCGGTAGCTTTCTGTGTACGGTTACATTCTGGAGTTTTTCAATCTCGCTTTCGAAGCTTATAGGAGCACTCAAGATCACGATCCCGGTTTGATCCTTCAGGTTCAATTTCGTAAATATGGATGACGCAGGCATCAAACCTCCTTGATTTATCCAGGTTACCCCGCGTTTTGCCAGTCAAAGATCTGACGATGTGACAGCGAAGCAATTTGTCCAGCATCCTGCGTCTATTCTATGACAGGGTCTCTTTAAGCGAATTTAGCAATGCCGCATATATAGGATTACAAAAATCAGCGACCTCGTTTTCGTTTTCAGATTGAAATGAAGATGACCACTCTGCAATGCAGCCACTGTCAGTCGCCGTCAGTTTAACGACACCGATATAGTTGCTGACGGCGTCACTGGCAACGGGCCCTGGGCCATCATCAATACTATATGAGAATGTGAAATTCGGAGAATCCAGCACTGTTAGTGTTTCATGAAAAACGTCATTGAGAACTCTTTTTGCACCGACTTCATTGCCATTTTTGTCACCAACTATAGCCACCGAAACGACGACGTCCGGCGCCCAGGACAGGTCATGAAAATTACTGATCGTATCCCAGACTTTGTTTATCGGCGCTTCGATTTCAATTTTGTTGTAACAGCTACCCATCATTGTTCCCTTTCTTCAGCCTGACCCAGATTGAGCCTTTTATTTTCCTGTTCAAATAAAGCCTTGATGATTGCACCATCGGATGGCTCTTCCTCCAATGTCTCCGGGTTCCATTTAGATCGCCTTGTCGCGAAAAATCACCACCATAAATATGGATCCTTCACAGTCGCGACACAATGGCCCAACGCTATACAATGCCTAACTGTCGTCCAGTTCTTCTTCGTATTTTTTATATAGTTTGTAGTTGTGGGCATTGGCATCAGATCCCTCACCCTGCTGGATGTGCGCGGTTCGAAGCTGTTGTTTTACCCACTCGTGTTCGGACCAGTTGCCACCACCTGACTTAACCACTTCCATCTCGGCATTATTGGCACCCATAAACCCGCCAACACCGGAATATACCTTGCCCATGTCTGCTATTGAGGGGCTTTCGCCGGCATCTTCTTTGGCCTGCATTTCTGCAGCCAGCTTTTCCATTTTCGCCTCGTATTCGGCGTGCACCGCTCGTGTCTTGCGCAGAACCGAGACGTATTCCTCAACCTGGTCTTCGTCGAGTTTGCCATCGGAAGGCGGATCATATTCGTCAGCGCTTGCGGCATCCATCAACTCGGCCTGGCGGGCAATCTCGCCCATCATGCCGGAACTGGCAGTCCTGTCACCGGTTTTTTCATCCACTGAATATCCGCTGCTCCGATTCTGAGTACCGACACCTTGGGTACTGACACCAATGGTTAAGCCGATGAGCATATTGCAAATTATGACTGCCACCAGCGAGACCACATAGTGAATCACGCGCTTGTCTTCCGGAACATCCAGGGCCAAGGGCATGATTCGATACAGGAAAACCAGTGACATGATGCCACCCGCCAGGGCAATCAGAACACCCAGGTAAGGAATTAAACCCGCCAGGGCCCCGGCCACCCACGCCGGTATAACAGCCAGCGAAACGGCCGCAAATGCACGTGAAAAATTGGGCGTGCCCTTAAAAACCCCTGCCAGGAAATTAAATAAAAATACGACGAGTGCGAAGCCGATAGCACCCATTACCAGGCTCATAATCAGGGCGGTGAACCAACTGCCCTGATACCCGTAAATCGCATAACCACCGGTCAGTCTGGAAAAAATCAGCGAGAGCAGAACATTTAAAATGAATAATGGGGCAGTGAGCACCAACGCGGTCTGTTGCCAGCCGGGACAATCTTCAAGGTAGGTCTTCCATGTGTTCTCGTGATCCAGTAGCCCGCCCTTGATCAAGGCCAATGTTTTTGTCAAATCGAACTGCATGATTTCTCTCCTCGACGGCTATTCACATTAGTTTGTCAGCCAGATCGCCGTACAATCAGATCGCCGCGTATTCTGAGTGCTTTTGCATATAACGACTGACTCTTCCCGTGTTTCACGCTGCAATGGCAGGTCATTAGAAGTATAGACCAGGAAAAGTAGATTTCCTGCAAATCGTCTCCTATTTTCAATCCATACGTTCCAAATTACTCAAAAGGATTTGAAGGGAAAACCTCTACCCCAACAACGCCAACGACTCCCCCTGCAACCGCTTCAACGTCCCCGCCACCCGCGACACGACCCCCGCCATCTGCGTAGCCGCCTGCTTGCTCTTATTCAACGTCGAAAACTCTTTCATCTCGGTCTTATATTCATTCCCAATAAACGTCGTATGGCTCGTCATCGAGCTGATAAACGTCTCGCGAACACCTGCCTGCAAATCAGTTTTGGCCGCCTCTAATTGAGTGCTATCGTTTTTATTGTCGAGTGCATAGGCAGCGAGCTTTTTCTGCACCGGTGCCCATTTACCGGTGGGTATTAAAGCGGGAATCTCGTGCTTGGCGGTGACTTCGCGGTGAACGGGGCGATACAGTGCCACGGTACCCGCTTTTTCGGCTTTGTATTTGCGTATGGGTTTGCTCGCGAAGACCGCCCGTCGATACATGTTAGTCAGTTTTTTGTTGGCGGCCTGCTTGCGTGGCCCTTCTTCGTCGGCAGGCAAACTCAGGGCGGCGACTTTCTGTTGCAGTACTTTGCCCATACCGTCCTTGATTTCGGGTTGATCGAATGTCAGATCCCGGGCCTTATTGGCCAGGGATTGCTCGACGACATGGTCATATTCGATATATTCGCCCACTTTTTGGTTTGATGGACGACCATTCACATATTGCCCTTCCAGTTCGGCGAAATTGGGGTCACCGTTGAAGTCGAGATCAGAGCCGGGAGTGTCCTTGCCTTTGTTGGCTTTCATGGCCGGTGGTTTCTCGGGTTCAAAGCCATACAGGGTTTTATTGAGACTGTTGAGTTGCTTCAAACCGGACTTCACGTTCTTTTTAATCATCGCCGAAGCATTTTTATCGCTGGCATAGGCCTCGGCGGTTGTTTGCTGTTCTTTTTTAATTTGCGCGCCGATTTCCGCCTGCAGGGCGATGATTTGATCCCTCGGCAATTTCGCCTGTCTGGCGCGGTTAATCGCATCGTCGTGTTTGCGGTCGGCGGTTTTCTTGGATTTTTGCATATGCAGGGGACGGTAAACGGTGATTGCCGGCAGGTTTTCTCCCTTGCCGCCCAGGCTGCGTGTATCAATGTCACCGAGGGCAGGATCCGGTAGCGGTTTGCTGCCGTCGCGAATACCGTCGGTAATGGATTGTTTCAGATCGCCCTGGACATAGGCCTGTACGGTTTTGGCGAAGCTTTTCTCGGGAATATGATCGTTTTCGTAATAGTTCGAGAGTTTCTGTTTGCCGCGCTCACCAAGCTTGGCGGACTCGGACACGACCTGAACTCTTTTCGCCGTTTCCTGGCCGCGATCTTTATAGGGTCCGGCTTTGCCTTCTATCTCGGGTATACGGGGTTCCCGTGCGCGGATGATCGCACCGTCTTGAGGCTTGTCGTCAAAAAACGGGTTGTCGGTAATACAGGGCCCCAGTTTGGCGAGTTTTTTCGCAGCGTCATCCAACTCTTTATTGGCGTTTTGTGACGGTTTTTTGGTGGAGGTCTTTTGTTGACTGAACTTGATTTTAGCCGCTTCCTTTTCGGCTTCGTCGATATCAATTTTAAATGCTTCTTCAAACAGGTCGAAACATTTGGCATCGTCGCCATATTCCTTGGCTCGCTCCGCTTCTGCCGCCAGTTGTTTCTGTACTTCGTTTGAGCGACGGGGGTTCTCGGAGGCGATGGTTAGTTCAAAGCTATTGCCCTTCTTCTTCGGTACCAGGCTGTGGGAAGCAGCGCCGATCTTGAATCCCTTGGAGGGCAGTTTGCGTTTGCCGTTGACTTTGCCGAGCAGCTTGGAGAACAGTTTCTTGGCTTTCTTCACCAAAAACGTCACCATCTTGTCCATGGCTTTCTTCACCGGCGCCTGCAGTTTTTTGATAATACCTCGTATAGTTTTGGTGATACCGGTAACGGGAATCAGCGCTGCGACAAAAGCCAGGAACACGGGGATGGTCGCAGCAATCGTTTTTTCGATAAAGTCCGCCGCCTGTTTAATTTGCCCTTTGGCGATAGCGCCGATGGAAGAGAATATGGAGTTGGCAACTTCCATGATCTGATTGAGGCGTTCAAGGAAGGTTTTGATCATGTTGTAGATCGACAAGGCAATTTTGACAACTGCACCGACGGGGTTGGACAGCCCTGCTACCCAGGAGACCGCGCCCATTACCACGGTGTTGATAACGAAATCGCGAATGCCGTCAATCACGGTGGTTTTAAATCCTTCAATCATTTCGAGCACGCGCTGCCAGATACCGAGGAAACCTTCTTTCAGGAGTATCTTCACCACCTCGACGGATTTTTCTAAAAAAGCGACTTTTTTCTCACCGCCGGTGCCGAGGCGTTTTACCAGTATTTTGCGAAAATTGGCATAGGTCAGACCGAGTATCTGTAATACCACTGACATGATGCCCCTGAAGTCCAACTTGGCGGGCAGGTCAATTTCCATACCCTGTAGTGTGCCGAACAACCAGCCCATCAGTCCTTTTTTAAGATGTTTCCATATATTGGCACCGAATTGTTTAAACCCTTTGACGATAGCGCTTACCAGGTTTTTGGCAAACCCCAGCGGGTCACTGAGTATCATTGAAATCGTATCCCTGGCTTTCTGGATCACCGCCCAAACCTTTTCACCGTAGGAACCGGCCAGGGCCAGGGCCCCGCGCAGAATAAATTCGAGGATTTTATCTTTGATGTCTTTGATGAATTGAATAACGTCATTGACCAGGGGTTTAAAAATACGCTTGGCGGTTTTGACCGGCGAAAAAATTGGCTTCTCGTCGATGAATTGATTCACCAGCCGTTTTACCCGGCTCCAGGTAATATTGAGTTCCGACAAACGCCCCGCCACCCAGTCGAAAGCCCGTTGCAGAGCACGGGTTTCTTTTAGTTTTTCAAACAGCAGATTGCCGCCGGGAAGCAGACCAAGAAAACCACCGATCAGATTTTCCGCGTTGCGGGTGACGCGCTTCCCGGTAATCGGGCTCTTGCCTAGTATGACGGTTAACAGTGTGTAGCCGGGAACATTCCTGGCGATTTTCTCCGCTTTGTTGGCGATCCATCCGCGTCGCAGACGGGGTGTTTTGTCTTCACCCTTGATATCCATGCGCTGTGCCTGCCGGTTCTGCTTGCGTCGGGTTTGTTGAACGACATGCGTTAATTCGTGGGCTAACAGACGCCGGTTGTCGACACTCTCGCCCTCACCTAACCAGATATGTTCGCGATGAGTGAATGCACGGGCTCCGATTCGGTCGGCAGCAAGGCGATCCTGGGGCGCATCGTGAATACGCACGTCGGAGAAGTCGACACCAAAGCGGGGTTCCATAAATTGCCGCACAGAACCCTGGAGCGGGCGTCCCGCACCCGGCTGCGCCACCGCCCGGGTAACATCCTGCGGCGCATCACCACCCTCGGCGCCGACCGCACATTCCTCCCCCGCTGCCATTTGTACTTCATCTTTGGGATCATCGGGGCTACCGGCCTCTATTTCGGAAAACTCTCCCTGATCCAACCCGGCGGTATCGACATCTTCGGTGGCAGGGACTTGCGGATCCTGGTGATCGGCGGGTATCGAAGGCTCGCTTTCGAAAGTATCCGTATCGGGTTGGCTTTCCTGATCAATTTTGGCGGCGCGCAACACCAGGCGCTGGGGCTGAGCAGCGCCATCACCCGAAGATGCCGCAGAGGAATCAGCCGGTGGCGGCGCTGCGTCCACATTGGGCGCAGACATGGTGACAATGCGATCCGCCATCGCCTCGGCTTCGTGTTCCAGTGGATCATTGGCGGCGCCGACTTTGAGCGCGGGTTGCACCAGGGCCGCTGCGCCTTTTGTCGTTCGCGACATCTTTAAAACATTAGACTGACGCCTTACAGGTATCCGGGCCGCCGACTTCGTGGTGGTTCGCACACGGGCTAGAGCCTTGGAATCACCCACTGTAAATGGCCTCCGATGCTAGGGATCGACTTTGATGGTCGACTTGTTACTCTCGACACCATGATTGATGACAGCGGTTTCAACCCTTTTGGAGAGTGCGGGATCAGAATTCACTGATTTTGGTACCTCAAACTCTACGTGAACCGACGAAGCTCCCTTGGGTTGCTCCCAGCGTTTATAGCTGGAGATGTCGACGCCACCCATCTTCACGTAGTGAACCGCATCTTGTTTTTGACCGAATTGATAACCCTGAATTTTCAGGGTATCACCGACTTTCAGTGTAGACGGATTAATTTTCGTAATCCAAGGCGCGTAGAAACCGCAGGTTTCGGCGGCCTCCTCGGCAAGAATCTCATCCATGTCATCTACGGACATATCGCAGGTATGGAACATCTCATGTAGTAGCGTCGCTGCAATTTCCCAATGACCGACGTCAAAGGCATATTGGTTGTAAGCGACGACGTGGGCGTCGGCGGCGACCTTGCGGATATCGCTCAAACCGAAGCGGGTCGTATGATCAGCGAGATAGTAAACCGTCGACGCGTCAAAGGTACTCTTTGCAGATGCGGCTGTTCCGCCGGTACATTTATCTTTGAAGAAATCTTTGCAACGTTTGGCTTTGATGGCATTTTCAATAGTATCCAGGGCCTTT
>Ga0316201_10000393_pt1 | contig 24164 bp, 18 predicted proteins | sample CS6wburrow_MG_FD_204516 | JGI IMG/M metagenome (GOLD analysis project Ga0316201, IMG submission 204516) | Coastal sediment microbial communities from Delaware Bay, Delaware, United States - CS-6 worm burrow | ecosystem: Environmental > Aquatic > Marine > Coastal > Sediment | place: USA... | reverse complement strand
AACCTGTTATACCTGGATGCCCTGCGTCAGGGCCTGCACAAGGACCCGGTCTATCAGCGGGCGATGCAAACGTTTACCGATGGCATGCTGGGTAGCCAGTATCAACGCCAGGTGGTGGCGGGCGATATCCCGGTCTCGGATAAGGAAGTGCAGGCGTTTTTCGACAAGACCATGGAGGCGGGTACTGTAATGACCGACGATCTGCGCACCCAGATCGAGGCAACCTTGCGCAAGCGCAAGCTCCACCAGCGCCTGGCGACGCAGCGCGCCGAGTTGCACCAGGGTCATGAGATTCTGGTGTATCCGGACAAGCTGGATCCGGCAGAAGATGACGCGCAGGCGGATGCTGTCGTGGTAGCAAGCATCGACGATCAGGCCATCACCTGGGGTGATGTCAGGCCAATCCTGGTGGCCGCCGGCAAGGGTGCCACCGACCTGGATCCGCTGGCGATGGAAGTGGATGCCCAGCTCGCGGCGCTTCAGATCGAGATCGACCGGCGCATCATGGCCGGCAAGGCGCGCGAGGCGGGTCTGGATAGTGACCCCATATTTCAGGCGCGCTTGAATGAATATCAAAAGACCCGGCTGGTGAACCTGCACCGGGCCAACCTGGCGCGGCAGATGGAGCCGACCGAGGAGCAACTCAAGGAATACTACGAAGCCAACCGCAATCGCATCATGCAGGTGGAGATGCGCAAGGTTCAGGAAGCCCTGCTAAAAACTCGCGAGCAGGCCGAGCTGATGAAACAGAAAGTCCAGGCCGGGGAGCTGACCATGTTCCAGGTTGCCGCTGACTACTCGATTGCGCCCGGCGCCAAGCAGCAGCTGGGCGAGGTTGGCTGGGTGGCCGCGGGGCGGGCCCAGCCGGCACTGGACACGGTGATATTCGAGCTCGAGCCCGGCGAGATCAGTGACCCGGTCGAATCCACCGAGGGCTGGCATCTGTTCAAGGTGCTCGACGTCAGCGATGCCAAGTTCGACAACTTAAAAGATGATGCAACCCGCAAGCTGACTCGGCGCCGATACATCCACGACCAGCTCGATAACTATGTGATGGACCTGCGTAAGAATGCCTTCACTGTGGAGGTCTACGAGGACAACCTGGTGCGCCTTGAACAACAGGAGGCGGATATGGTTGCGCGCATGGTCGAGCAGGCGGCGCAGCCCGGCTCCAGAACCGAGCAGCGCATCGAGGAGCTCAACAAGCTGATCGGCGAGCAGTGATACCGAGCAGGAAGCTTTCAATTATCCGTAACAGCAGCGTCAGCCACGAACGCTGATTCTGAGATTTTGAACGAAGCGAGAGGTCTCCTGAGTCCATGGAGATTTCTAACTTCGTTCGAGACGACAAAAACTTTTATGCATTCGCGGCTGAAGCTGCTGTTACGATGGCCTGGTGGACGCACATAGAGGCAAGCAGCTAGAATGCGGCCTCGATAGATCTGACCACAACATGCCTGAACATACACCAGCCCTGCTTTCTGCTGAAAATCTTGAATGCACACGCGATGACCGCCAGCTGTTCAGCGGGCTGACGTTCGCGCTTAAGTCAGGTGAAGTGCTACAGATAGAAGGCGCCAATGGCTGCGGCAAGACCAGCCTGCTGAGAATTCTGTGTGGATTACGCCTCGCCGACGCGGGTGAGGTGCAGTGGCAGGGTGAGCGCCTGTCAAAAGCCCGCGAAAGTTATTATGCCAGCATGGTATATATCGGGCATTTACCGTGCATCAAGGCTGATCTTACGGTGCTGGAAAACATACGTGCGCTGCTGGATACGCGCTCGAGCACGTTGCCGGACAACGAGATTGAAGGCGCGCTGCAACGCGTCGGCCTGGGTGGCTACGAGGATGTGGCGGGTAAGGCCTTATCCTCAGGGCAGCGCCGCCGAATACTGCTGGCATTTCTGCTGCTGGCGGATGCCAGGCTCTGGATCCTGGATGAGCCGCTGACCGCGCTGGACGTGCAGGGTGTGGCGCTGATGGAGGCGATGATTCTGGAACACCGTGCTGCGGGTGGCAGTGTGATTTTTACCACCCACCACGGCATGGCGCTGGAGTGCGAGATGCGCTCGATCAAGCTGGCGCAGTCGCGCAATTGCAACGAAGCACTGGCTGACTGATGCTGCGCGCGTTTTATCATTTACTGTTGCGTGACCTCAGGCTGGCATTGCGTTCACGCCATGAGCTGGCCAACCCGCTGATATTTTTCGTGCTGGTGGTTACTCTGTTCCCGCTGGCGATTACCCCCACGGCCGAGCGTTTGCAGGAAATCGCACCGGGCGTGATCTGGGTGTCAGCCTTGCTTGCAGTGTTGCTCTCGCTGGATCGCCTGTTCAAGCAGGATTACGAAGACGGCTCGCTCGATCAGCTGATGCTGAGCCCGAATCCGCTGGTGATCCTGGTGCTGGCCAAGGTGTGCGCACACTGGCTGTTAACCGGCCTGCCGCTGGTGCTGATGGCGCCGTTGCTGGCAATGCTGATGAGTGTGCCCGATGCAGCCATGCAGGCATTGCTCTACAGCCTGCTACTGGGTACGCCGGTACTGAGTTTGATTGGTGCAATTGGTGTCTCGTTAACCGTCGCAGTGGATCGCGGTGGTGTATTATTGTCCCTGATCGTGCTGCCGCTCTATATACCGATTTTGATTTTCGGTGCCAATGCGATTGATGTCGCCAGTGACGGTATGAGCGTGCGCGGCCAGCTGCTGTTCCTGGGTGCGGTGCTGGCGCTGGCGCTATCGCTGGCGCCGATTGCGACCGCGGTCGCGCTGAGAATTACGGCTTCGAGGTAAGGTTGAATGTTTAGAGCAATTTGGGCGTGGATCCAGCGGTTTGCATCACCGAAATACTTTTTTGATATGTCGGGCAAGCTGGTGCCGTGGTTCGCCATCGCCGCGATTCTGACCGGGGTGTACGGCATCTACCTGGGCCTGTTCGTGGCGCCGACCGATTACCAGCAGGGCGAGTCATACCGCATTATCTTTATTCACGTACCGGCGGCGTGGATGTCACTCTTTATATATGTAGTGATGGCGGTTTCTGCCGCCATTGGCCTGATCTGGCAAATCCGCCTCGCCGACATGATTGCCGCGGCCAGCGCGCCGATCGGCGCTTCGTTCACTTTTATCGCGCTGGTCACCGGCTCGCTCTGGGGCAAGCCGATGTGGGGCACCTACTGGGTGTGGGATGCGCGCCTGACCTCGGAACTGATATTGCTGTTCCTGTATTTCGGCTACATGGCACTGCAGTCGGCCATTGAAGACCAGCGCAGTGCAGACAAGGCCAGCGGCCTGCTCGCCATCGTGGGTGTGGTTAATGTTCCCATAATCCATTATTCGGTAGAATGGTGGAACACGCTGCACCAGGGCGCCACTGTCGCCAAGATGGACAAGCCATCGATCCATATCGACATGCTGATCCCCTTGCTGCTGATGGCGCTGGCGTTCAAGCTGTTTTACGCCGCGGTAGTGCTGGTGCGGGCGCGCAATGAAGTGCTCTACCGGGATCGCAGCCGTCGCTGGGTGCGCGAATTGATTGAGAAACTATAAAGCCAAATTATGAATGGTTCCGAATTTAGCTGGTCAGAGTTTTTTGCCATGGGTGGTTATGCCACCTTTGTGTGGTCGTCCTATGCGATCACCGCGGTCGTGCTGATTGCCAACATCGTGCTGCCCTTGCGCCAGCGCAAGCTGATAATCCGCCGCATAAAACGCGCTCGCAGGCGTGAGCAACAACAGTCGCAGCAGGCATCGCTGCAAAAATAGTTAGTGGGTGATATATGAAAAACAAACGTAGTCGCAGAAAATTACTGGTGATCATGGTGTTGTTCGGCGTTGCCGTCGCAACCGTACTCGGGCTTTCTGCCTTTGAAGAAAACCTGCTGTATTTTTACAGCCCGACCCAGGTGAAAGCGGGTGAAGCGCCCGAGACGCGCGCATTCCGTGTCGGTGGCCTGGTCGTCGCCGGCAGCGTGGTGCGTGCCGAACAGGGCCTCAATGTGCAGTTCACCCTGACGGACAATTCAGAAACTATGCCGGTGAGCTACAGCGGTATCTTGCCCGACCTGTTCCGCGAAGGTCAGGGCATTGTGGCCATGGGCAGTATCAACAGCGAAGGATTGTTCGTCGCTGATGAAGTTCTTGCCAAGCACGACGAAAATTATATGCCACCTGAAGTCGCCGCTGCGCTCAAGGCGGCGGACGAGGCTGGCAGAGCTGGCGCGAATAAAATTTAACCAGGACTGAGATATGATTCCAGAACTCGGGCATTTTGCACTTATTGTTGCGTTCGCAATTTCAATTTTGCTTAGCATTGTCCCGCTGGTCGGCGCGGCGAGAAACGATGCCGCGATGGTTGCCATGGCACGTCCGGCTGCACTCACCCAGTTATTGTTTCTCGGCCTGTCGTACGCCGCGTTAACCCATGCGTTTATCGTGCACGATTTTTCCGTGCTCTATGTGTCGCAACATTCCAACCTGCTGCAACCCCTGTTGTACCGGATTTCAGGTGTGTGGGGATCACACGAAGGTTCGTTATTATTGTGGAGCCTGATTTTAAGTGTATGGACTACCGCGGTCGCGGTGTACAGCCGCAGCCTGCCAGATGTCATGGTGGCGCGCGTACTGGCAGTGATGGGAATGATCAGCGTTGGTTTTCTTTCCTTCATGTTGTTCACTTCCAATCCATTCGAAAGAATTTTTCCTGCGCCTTTGGATGGTAATTCATTAAATCCTTTGCTGCAGGACCCGGGCCTGGCGATACATCCGCCGATGCTATACATGGGCTATGTCGGTTTTTCGGTGGCATTCGCGTTTGCCGTGGCTGCACTGCTCGGTGGCAAACTGGATGCGACCTGGGCACGCTGGTCACGGCCGTGGACAACAATTGCGTGGAGTTTTCTGACCATCGGCATCGCGCTCGGCAGCTGGTGGGCGTATAACGAACTCGGCTGGGGCGGCTGGTGGTTCTGGGACCCGGTCGAAAACGCATCCTTTATGCCGTGGCTGGTCGGTACCGCGTTAATTCATTCGCTGGCCAGTACCGAAAAACGCGGTGTGTTTAAAAGCTGGACGGTGTTGCTGGCGATACTGGCGTTTTCACTGAGCCTGCTCGGCACATTTATCGTGCGCTCGGGTGTGTTGGTGTCGGTACACGCATTCGCCACTGATCCTGCGCGCGGTGTGTTTATCCTGGTATTTCTCTGCATCGTCGTTGGTGGTTCGCTGGCGCTGTATGCCTGGCGCGCGGAAGCTGTTAGCAGTAGTGGCCGGTTTAACTGGTTCTCGCGCGAAACTGCATTATTGATGAACAACGTGATATTGCTGACTGCGGCCGTGGCCGTGTTTGTCGGCACGCTCTATCCGCTGGTACTGGATGCGCTCTCGCTTGGAAAAATTTCTGTCGGTCGGCCGTACTTTGACACCATGTTTGCACTGGTGAGCATACCGCTGCTGGTACTGATCGGTATCGGGCCCTTTGTGCGCTGGAAAGGTGACGACCCTGCGCGCGTTGCCAGGCAGCTGCGCGTAATGCTGGCTATATCACTTTCGCTCGGCGCAGTGATTCCCTTTATGTTTGATGGCAGCCTGCCGATTGCGACCGGGCTGGGTATAGCTGCAGCGTTCTGGGTAGGCCTCACCACGCTGTATGGTTTTTATCAGCGCTGGCGCAGTGCCACCAGTATCCCGCTGTCATTTGTCGGCATGACACTTGCGCACCTGGGCATTGCCTGCTTCGTGCTCGGCATTACCATGGTGATGACCTATAACGTCGAAAAAGATTTACGCATGGAACCGGGTAACGGTTATATGTTGAAAGGCTACGAGTTTGTGTTCCTCGGTACACACCAGGTGCAGGGCCCCAACTATGTTGCTGATGAAGGCATGATTGAAGTCCGCAAGGACGGTAAATTAATCGCTGAGCTGGCGCCGCAAAAACGCATCTACAAGGGTCAGGACAATTCAATGACAGAAGCGTCTATTGATGTCGGCTTGTTCCGCGATCTCTACGCCGCCATGGGTGAGCCACTCGGCGGTGGCGCCTGGAGTTTGCGGCTGTATTACAAACCGATGATTCGCTGGATCTGGTTGGGCACAATTTTAATGACCCTGGGCGGTGTGCTCGCGGTCAGTGACAAGCGTTATCGCCGCCGTCTGAAACAGGCTGCAGGTGTGCAGCATGTTACGGTTGAATCAATTCCCGGTCGTTAATCCACGGAAGCCTGATCCTTATGTCTGATGCACATTCATCAACTGCGAACACGTCTGGTGCAAACAAGTCAAAACTGCGCCGCTTTCTGCCATTAATTTTTTTCGTTTTACTGGTTGTTATTCTGGGCATCGGTTTAACGCTCAATCCCCGGCTGGTACCTTCGCCTTTTATAGGTAAGGCCGCACCCACGTTTGAATTGCCGTTGTTAAATGCAGATGGCCGTTTTACCCAGGAAGATTTCAAGGGCGACATCACACTGATGAATGTATTTGCCAGCTGGTGTTTCGCCTGCCGGCAGGAACACGAAGCCATCAAGTGGCTGGCGAAGAACGGCGTTCGCGTGATCGGATTTAATTATAAAGATGAAGTGGCCGATGCCACGGCCTGGTTACAACAGCTGGGCAATCCTTATGCGCAGGTTTTATCAGACCTCGACGGCCGCGTGGGGATTGACTGGGGCGTGTACGGCGCGCCGGAAACCTTCGTGATTGATCATAAGGGCGTGATACGTGACAAGCACATTGGGCCGATTGATGAAGCCTATATTGAAGATAGCCTGATGCCCCTGCTAATACAACTGCGTGCAGAGATGCGAGGATCAGCCACATGAAAACCCTGAAAGGTCTGTTAACTGCTGCGCTGCTAGTGCTTGCGACAAATGCCGGCGCAGAACCCATGGTGACATTTACCTTTGATTCGCCCGAGCAGGAAGCATCATTTCACAAATTGAGTAATGAATTACGTTGCCTGGTCTGTCAGAACCAGTCGATTGCTGATTCCAATGCAGGCCTGGCGCAGGACCTTCGTACTGAAATGTACGAGATGTTACGCGCGGGAAAAACCGAGGACGAAATTGTTGAGTTCATGGTAGACAGATACGGCGATTACGTTATGTATCGTCCGCCCTTCAAGGCACAAACGGTCCTGCTCTGGCTCGGTCCAATGATTGTATTTTTAATCGGTGTCTATTATGCGATTGCATTTATCCGCGGCCAGAAGAAGAACAAAGATGCTGGCCAGATGAGCGACGAAGAAATCAAACGGCTTAAAGATTTAAAGGCACAGGGTCGCGATCTCAAATAAGAACCACCCCTTAAATACCCGCGAATCATTTCAAATAATATACTGAGAACAGGCAAATGAATTTTATATTTTGGGGCTTGATGCTTCTGATGCTGCTGGTTGCAATCAGCCTGGTGATATATCCGCTGCTGCGCGTGCGCGGTCTGAGCTCGATAGCATACAGGGAAAGCAACCTGAGCCTGCATGAGGAGAAGTTGAGCGAGCTTGATACCGACCTCGCTGAAAACAGGATCGACCAGGAACATTACCGCATTGCGAGGCAGGAACTTGATCGCGAGCTGCTCGACAATATTCCAGAAGAAAGCAAGAGCACAGCTGCCGAGCATTATGCCATGCGCATGATCAGGCATCCGGCAATGGCACTCTCAATCGCTGTTTTCGTTCCGGCATTTTCAATGCTGCTGTATATGCAGATCGGCATGCATGCAGCAAATCAACAGGCGTCAACTGCACCACAGGCACAACAAGTGGCGCAGCAACAACAAATGGCGCAGCAACAGCAGCAGGTGCCGTCTGTCGAAGAGATGACGCTGAAGCTCGAGCAGTTTGTGCAGCAGAACCAGGCCGGTGTGAAAGAATGGAGCATGCTGGCACGTGCGTATAAACATTTGGGGCGCTACGATGAGTCGGCCCAGGCGTTCACGCGTGCAATTGAACTGCAGCCGAACGCGCAGCTTATGCTTGAAAAAGCTGAAGCACTTGCACTGTCGAACGCCAGGGTATTTAACGATGAAGCGCGCGATCTGGTGATGCGTGCCAGTGCGCTCGAACCCGATAACACAAATGCATTGTGGTTTGCGGGCGTGGCTGAATTCCAGCATGCAAATTATCGCGAAAGCATTGAACACCTGTCGCGTCTTTCATCTATTGCAGAGGAAGATGCTGATGTAAACACGTCGATCCGTTTTTATATTGATAAAGCGCGCGCAGAACTTATCGCGCGCGGTGAAGATGTGCCGGAGGTGGCCGTCTTACTTCAGGCCAACGCAGGCAGCACTGCGCCGGCACAACCGGCTGCCACTGCAGGTGCTGCACTCAAGGTGAATGTCAGCGTCAGTGATGAGGCGCGTGAAAAATTTAATCCGGGTGATGTAGTGTTTGTCTACGCAAAAGCTGCACAGGGCCCGAAAATGCCGCTGGCAGTACAGCGCCTTACCCTCGCCGCGTTACCGACAAGTGTTACGCTCGATGACAGCATGGCGATGATAGATGGAATGAACCTGAGTGCGTTCCCCAGTGTCATAGTAGCTGCGCGTATCAGCCGATCTGGATCTGCGATTGCGCAAAGCGGCGACTATATTGGCGAGTACCCGGTCAATGATGTAAATTCGGCGAAAGATGTTATCAGTATTAATATAGACAGAGTCGTGCCATAAGCGGCGCGAGATCACTGGAGAAAACGATGCGAAAATTTTTATTGCCCCTGGTGCTGGTGTTAACAACTATCGGCATGTCAGCCGGCGTGACTAACGCTGCAAAATTTACCGAAGGCAAGGAATACAAGGCTGTGCCTCAGCCGACCGTGACATCAGGTGACAAGATCGAAGTACTGGAATTTTTCTGGTACGGCTGCCCGCATTGTTACAGCTTTGAGCCGTTCATCAGTAAATGGGTTGCCTCAAAACCGGCCAATGTCGAATTTGTCAGAGTTCCGGCAGTGTTTCGTCCCGACTGGAAAGTTCAGGGCAGAACGTATTTTGCGCTGGACCAGATGGGCAAACTTGAACAGGTGCATGGCAAGATTTTTGAAGAAATACATAAAAACAGGAAACACCTGAATACGCTGGATGATATGACGAGTTTCCTGGTTAAAAATGGCATTGATAAGAAAGCATTTACGGATGCCTATAACTCATTTGCGGTCGACGGTAGCCTGCGCAAGGCTATTAGCAGGCAGTCAACATACAATATTACCGGTGTACCAACCTTGATTATTAATGGCAAGTATATGACCACGGGCAGCATGGCCGGCACGTATGAGAAAATGCTCGAGGTGGTTGATTTTCTGGTTGCGCAGGAAAGTGCAAAATAAGCACGACCGCAAGCACACACCAAAAAACGGGGCATGCGCCCCGTTTTTTTTGCATGATTTAAATCGTGCACTGCATCGACAGAATACAGTGCGCGCTCGAATAGTATGAATTAAATCACATAGTTAGGTGGAAGTGCCCGGTTTTGGCCCGAACTGGACAGGATCTGTGAATTGATTAACAGATGCTAATGTAATTTACATTAGACTTGGGCGCTGGATTTGAATACGATTGGATTCCTGGCATATACATTGATGAATATTCCGCATATAGATCAGAAAGATAACAAATAATTAACTGAAGAGGATGGATATGAAGATGAAAAATAACATCAAGCTTGCATGTGGTGTTTCGCTGGCAGTACTGTTGACTGCCTGCGGCGGCAACGATGTCAAGCAGGCTGCCCCTGACTGCGTCTTCCCGGACGCGACGGATACGTCAGCACCAGGCTGGGTTTGTGATGAGCCAGTAGACGGTATTGCTGTATCAGCCGTTGGATCGGCGGACAAGTCGGCAGCTGGTCACGGTTTCATGAAAAACATGGCGGCCACAGACGCACGTGTTCAACTCGCACAGCGCATGAAAGTGCAGGTGCAGAACATGGTCAAACAATATGCTGAAACGACTGGTGCGGCTGACAGCGAGACAGTAGACAAGGTGAATACCTCGGTCACCAAGCAGATAACTGACCAGACCCTGGTAGGCACCAAGGTATTCAAAACCAGAACCAGCCCGAACGGTACACTCTATGTATTACTCGGCATGGATGACGGTGCAACCGCGGCGGCAGCTGAACAGGCGCTGCGTACCAGTATGAATAATGACAGGGCATTGTGGCAGCAGTTCAAGGCCCAGAAAGGTCAGGACGAGCTGGCGTCATCGATTGCCAATATGAAACAGTAAGACACTACAGGTAATGGGTAAATGAAAAGCCGGCGTCCGTCACGGGGGTCGGCTTTTTTCGTAGGAAAGAACGCTATGAAAAACAACGACAGGATACATCAGGCTGTAAGCCAGCCGGCGTGCAGAGGACTGGCGCTATTATTGTTTGGCACTATGCTGGCACCGCAGGCACTCGCGAATGATGAATTTTTACAATGGAAACAGCAACAGGCGCAGTCATTCCAGGAATATAAAGACAAGCGCGACAAGGAGTTTACCGCTTTCCTGAAAATGCACTGGACAGAAATGCAGTTGTTAAAAGGGTTTGAAAGAGACCCGGCACCGAAGCCCGTAGTGATGCCGGTGGCGACGCCTGAGCCAATGCCAGTGACACAACCAGAAACACCCGTGGCAGAACCGGTTGCACCGCCTGCACCTGTTGCCGCGCCCGTAATAATCGTGCCGGTGCCCGTACCAGCGCCTGTTCCAGTGGCGCCACCGCCGGTGAAACCGACGACTGCAATCAAAGGCCGCCGCATAAATTTTAGTTTTTATGGTACGCCGGTAACGCTCTATTATGATGACAAGCTGAAAACATCGCTGGCGCATCGTATTGACAAGAACGCGGTCAGTGGTTTCTGGTCAGCGCTGAGCAAGGCTGATTATGATGCCCTGATCGATCAGCTTGAAGCGCAACGCACTGCCTTGCAGTTGAATGACTGGGCGTATGTCTTGCTGGTCAATGAAACCGCCAACCAGGTGTATCCCGGGGCGCAGAATCAGCAGTCACTCTTCACCTGGTTTATCCTCGCCAAGGCGGGTTATAAAGCGCGCATTGCCTATGATGACCGCACAGTGTATTTACTGGTACCTTCAAACCAGCAACTGTATTCCACGCCCTATTTCACCTTTGATAATTTGCGCTATTACGCTGTAAGGTTTGACGGTAGCGAGCAGAAGCTGGGCAGGGTGTTTACCTATGACGGAGAATATCCGGGTACGAACAAACAGCTCGATATGGTGCTCAACCGGGATATGGTGGTTACCGACCATCCCGCACGGCGTAAGCTGTCATTCGAGTTTGAAGGCAGGCGCTATGAGATTGATGCTGCCTACGACATAAAACGGGTGGATTTCCTCAACACCTATCCGCAGCTCGACCTGGATATTTATTTCAGTTCTAACGTCAGTTCCACTGCCGCATCGCCTCTGTTGCAACAGTTGTCTGCTGATATGCAGGGCATGAGTCAGCAACAGGCAGTCAATTTTTTGCTCAGGTTTGTGCAGTCTTCGTTAAAGTACAAAACGGACGAGTCACAGTTTGGTAAAGAAAACTACCTGTTTCCCGAGGAGACGCTCTACTATCCGTACTCGGATTGTGAAGACCGTTCGATCCTGTTTGCATGGCTGGTGAAACAACTGCTGGGACTTGAAGTGGTTGGCCTGGATTATCCCGGACACGTCGCAACTGCTGTGCAGTTCACTGACAAGGTAAATGGCGATGCCATTACATACCAGGGCAAACGGTACGTGGTGGCGGACCCGACGTATGTAAATGCATCTGCGGGGACGACCATGCCTGAGTATATAAACAGCAAACCTAAAATAATCAGGATACAGTAATCTTTACAGACTATGTGACAGGCCGTGGTGAAGTGCGCAATCGTGATTTCACCACGGCCTTTTTATGTCACTCGTGTTTTTTGTCAGGCATCACGATCGAAGGATCGACGCTACGCAAGTGAAGGTCGCGTTGCGGGAACGGAATTTCAATAGCGTTATCGCGCAGGGATTTTTCTATAGCAAAATTCAGATCACTCAGCGTGCTCAGGCGCTTGTCCACATCCGTTATAAAGCAACGCAGTTCAAAGTTTAGTGAGCTGTCGCCAAAACTGCGGAACAGGACCCTGGGTGGATTGACTGTCGTGCTGTCTTTTATAACCAGGGGATGTTCTTTTGCACAATCGAGCAATACCTTCTTAACCAGCTGCGGGTCAGATCCATAAGCAACACCAACAGGTATGGTGACACGTCCCCACGAGTCATGCAGCATCCAGTTTGTGACCTGGTTAGAAATCAGTTCAGAATTTGGAACGATCACATCGGCGCGATCGAAGGTTTCGATTTGTGTAGAACGGATGCTGATTTTTCGCACATAGCCTTCAGTTGCGCCGACCACGATCCAGTCACCGGTTCGAATCGGGCGTTCGAACAATAAAATAAGGCCTGAGACAAAATTATTGACGATGTTCTGCAGGCCAAAACCAATACCGACTGAAAGCGCGCCAGCAATCAACGCCAGGCTGGTGAAGTCAAAACCGGCGATTGAAAGGCCGAGCAGGGCGGCAATCATTACACCGATGTAACCACTGATGGTTACAACAGCTTCACGACCGCCATGGTCAAGATCCGTGTGGCGCACCCACTTGGGCAAAGTGTCCTGGCGGAACCAGCGTACAAACGTAAGCAGTACCGCAAAAATCGCGATGCCAAATGCAATCTGGAATGGCAGGATACGAATTTCGCCAATCGAAAAACCGTCCTTGAGAACTTGCAGAAACAGGCCCCAGCCACTGTCTGAATAACGCCATAGCTGCAGCATACTGAGAATGAAAAACAGCCAGACGGTCATCGCGCTCAGCAGGCGTATCCACAATATTCCGGGTATTGACTGGTCCTTTTTAAGTTGTAAGCGGCTGCGCAGGCGGTTGGCCCAGCGGCGACGACCGACATCAAGCGAGTCGAGGGTATCCTGTAAAAGCGCGTTGATCAGCCACAGCGCAATCCCCAGCAGGATGCTGCCGAATATACCTTTGAACAAATAGCCGGCAAGATTGCGGTAGCCTGCAAGTTCAGCCAGCAGTGACACTATAAAAGTAATACTGACCAGGCCGCGCAAGAGTGCGCTGCCGAGCAGGCCGGGCGCGAGATGCAGGTACGAGATGAGCCAGACCAGGTTAATCACCATGAGTGACATAAATGCCGCCCGGGTCAGTTCCCATTGTGGCTGGGTCAGGATTTCACTAATGCTGGTCGCAGTGGCAAATACTGCAAATAGCCCGAGTACCAGCAGGAATTGCAGACGTTTGTAAAGCGATGCGGCAAATGAAGCATCGAGTACAAAAAAGTATTTCGCAGGGGCGCAGGGATTTAACAGAATGCGTGCCGACACGATCGTCAGCATGTAAATTATGAGACTGCCAACCAGTGCCACAGAAGTGGGTATAGGCCTCAGTGGTAATAACGCAATAATGACAACACCCGCCGCCAGCAAGGTCGTCAAAATAGGCAGGCTTCTGCCCATGCATGCATAGACAGCCGCTACCAGCCGATCAGTGATGGTTTCGCCGGTGACTGTGCCCGCACGAGAATGCAGTTTTTTTCCGAGGAATAAGCCCAATAGCCAGGCGAGCAGTGAAGTTATGATAAGCGCAGCCCACTCCGCCGAATGGAAACTGGTAATGCGTATGCGGCTATCAGTGAACTTGCGCAAACTGGTAACCGCCGACCCCAGTGTGTTGAGATTCCGCTTCAGGGAAGTGAAAACTGTGTCGCCGCGAGACAGCAGGTAATCGGCGAGGATTTTAGACTGCAGCGAGTGAATCTTGTCTATCAGGTTCTGTGCATTTAATAATATTGCCTGGCAGGTCTTTAGCTGGTTATCTGTTTTTAAATGCAGTTCATCGAGGGTATTTTTAGTAGGGCCTGTTCCATTACCCGTTTTGGCGGTTTCTGTGCCTGTATCCAGGTTTGCGATATCCGACTTAAGTCTGTCGGCCAGCGGCGTGATTTCATCAACACATTTTTGCGCGCGTGTTTTATGTGCAGAAAGTGTTTTCTCGAGTTTTCCTAGCAGGCTGGCGTCGTCCTGGCTGGCATTGAATGATTCAAGCTTGTTATTGAATGCTTCTATGTCATTCTGTGCGGTAACCAGCCAGACATCATCACTGACGGCGTTAACTGAGAATGAGAAAAGTAACGCCAGCAAAAACAGAATGCCAGCGATTGGGTACATAGTTGTTTTCAATGCTGGACTACCTGTGGTCATAACCATTTATTGCGTTTGAATATAATCATAAGTGTGACCACTATGGTTGCCATAACACCAATCGCTATGAAGTATCCACTCTTGCTATGCAGTTCCGGCATGTATTCGAAATTCATTCCATAAATGCCCGCGATAAAAGTGATCGGGACAAAAATAGCGGTAATGATGGTAAGCACTTTCATTATCTGGTTGAGTCGGTGCGATGCAAGCGAAATATAACCATCGATGAGATCGCTGGCGAGTTCGTAATAGAGTTGCGTCAAACTGCTGACGCGTTCCTGGTGTTCGTAGACATCATTGATGCTATGCGTAAGATCGTCGGGGATGCCCGGAGTAGAAATTTCCTGCAATTCCTGAAATATACGCCGGTGATAAGAAAAAATGCGGCGTAATTTTGTCAGGTTTCCCTTGTATCCGATCAGCTCGGTAAGAATGTCATCATTCGGATTATCCATCATTTCATCTTCGAGCATGTCGAGGCGCGGCTCAAGATTGAGAATCAGTTTGGTGAATCGATTCACCAGGGTGCGAGAAATATTAAGCACAATGTTGCCCGTGCCGCCGGCGAATAAGTCCGGGTTTGTCTGGTAATTTTTCCATACCAGGTCGATGCTGGGCGAATTCGCTGAATGACGGGTTACCAGAAAGTCATCGCCGCATAACATGGCGAGTTGTAAGGTGCTGTACTCCAGGTTCTCGGTGTGATCACTCAGGCCTTTGAGTAATATGAATGTATATTTGTCGAAAACTTCATATTTGGGCGGATGACGGCTATTGGTCGCGTCGGACACCGCGAGCGGATGAATATCGAATCTATCAAGCAGCAACTTTTTTTCTTCAGCAGGCTGGCTGCCGTCCAGGTCGAGCCAGATCAGTTGCTGCGGATTATTTTGCCAGCTGTCCAGTAGTTCACCGCCGCCGACCTGCAGCGATCCAGATTGTTTATCGTAGATGGTAACACGCATATATGCTGGTCTCCGCAAATAGGGACAGGGCTAAGTCTGGCAATTCTATCTCGAATTGAACTGGGTGTCTGTTCATTTAGAATGGTGCCCATGTCTATCAACAGGGCGTAGTCTATGGATCGGCAATGAGGCGCCGGGCCATATAGAAACGGGCATGAAACCCGTATGGGATGTTTATTTAAACCAGTGAGTGACGTGTTTTACATCGTCGGATGAAAGTGTGCCGGCAAGCTGCTTTAGCTTGAGGTAGCTGACCACATATTTATACTGTTCCTGAAAATGGTCGCGCCTGGCTTTGAACAATTCTTTTTGTGCATCGAGAACGTCCGAGCTGGTACGGCTACCTGCCTTGTAACCGGACTTGATTGCAGACAAGGCGGCGTCTGCAGATTTGACTGCCTGCTTCAGTGCATTGACACGATTGACAGTAGAACTGACTGATTTAAATGCTTTGCTTATTTCGCGCTTGACCAGGCGATGGGTCCGGGTGAAGTGCTCCTGCTCTGCATTAAGCCTGCTGTTTGATTCGCGTATTCCAGCACTGACCTTGCCGCCTTCGTAAATTGGAAATTCAAGTTGCAATGAAATTGATTGATCATCAGTTTCACTTTCACCAAATCTGCCGCCAGTATCTTCGTTAGAATACTTTGCGACGAGATCCAGTTTTGGGTAATGTCCCGCACCGGCACGCTCTAGTTCATAGCGCAATGACTCTACGCGATATCGCGAAGCGATGAGCTCCGGGTTTTTATCATTGGCAGTTTCAATCCAGTGAGCAATATCTGCAGGACCGTCATACACAGGTTTAAAATTATGTTGCAGGTCTGTGATGTCCACGTAAGTTTTATTGGTGACTTCTTCAAGTGCAGCGTTGGCATCGAAAAGGTTTGTTTCAGCAACAATGACCTGTGCTGCCGCAAGATCGAAAGTGGCCTGCGCCTCGTATAAATCAGCATTGGTATTTATACCTGCCTTATAACGCTTTTTCGTATTGGCAAGCTGTTCGCTAATCGCGTTTTTTTCAGTGTTGAGATAATGCAATTCGTTGCGTGAGGCCAGTACCGCCAGGTAGCGCTGTACGATGCGCATGATGAATTCATGTTCAGCATTACGATATTCGTACTCGGCGACACGGGTTTTGGCCTGTTGAATGTCGATATCCGAAAAAATGTCCTTGCGATACAGCGGTTGTTTGATGGTAAGCGCGAGCAGGTTGCTGTCGAAATAAGTCAATCCGGATGTGCCTGTCGCGCCGCTGCCGGTTTCAACATCTTCACGATTGCGTGCAATTTCACCCGTCAGGACCACAGAGGGCAGCAGGTTTCCGGAGGTTTTGTCCTGGTTGCTGATCTGCGCCTGGTAGAGGGCGTATTCGGCCCTGATCTCCGGATCATTATCCACAGCATCAAGATACACATCCATAAGTGTGCTTTTTGCCAGGGCGCTCTCAATCGAAAACAGCATGGCTGTTGCGGCAAGAAGAAACGCAGTCACATTGATTTTCATAGTTTATTGTTCTGATTCTAAAGTTAAGTGTAGTCGATGACGACAGTACAGCAAGTCCTGTAAATATCGGCAGACGCTGCAGAAATATTAATGCCCGAATGGAGTCGTTGAGGCCAGATGGAATCCATGTAGCAGCGGGCTAGTGTCAAAATTTTGACGCTCTAGACTACGTGATTTTGAGCTAAAACAACGCACGCAAGCCTGCCAAATAAATAAGGCCAGATAATGCTATCGATATCATTACTAGAAAGCTGGTTTACCCATAGCTCACAGCACATGCGAGGCTTTGCGCGTGGCGCAGTGTTTATGCACGTGATTGAAACTGGGCAATATAAGCAGGTCGTTAACTCGGGCGCTGAATTTGAGCAGGGCCTGTATGTGCAGCAATCGATCGAATCGGTATTAAAAAGACGAACAGCGGTAGTCAGGAAGCTTAAATTTAATGAATCTCAGCAGGCCTCAATGCTGGCGGGTGGCGCATCCAGGCCTGTGACGCGCATCGATCAGGATCGCTACATGGTCTGCGCACCACTATTAGTAGCGCGCGAGCTGGTCGGTGTTGTTTGTATCGAGCTGGAAAAACATCGCGATGATCATGCACATGACGTTCTTGCCGAAGTAGAAAATGCAGTTAACTGGCTACCATTGCTGATTGCAAAAGCGGCAGCAGAAGACGAGGACGGAAGCGGTGCGGCAATCGGAATAGCGGTTAGTGCGGTAGCACTGTCGCAGAAAAGCGCTGATACCGCTGCCACCGCAGCAGTCAGCGCGATGGCGCATCACCTGGCATGTGAGCGCGTGGCGATTGCCTTTATAGAGAGTAGTGAAGTCAGGTTATTTGCGCTCTCTAATAATGCTAATTACGAGTCAAAACATACTATCCTGAGACGAATCGAGGCCGCAATCCAGGAAGCGGTAGATCAACACGAAACCCTGGTGTATCCCCCGGTCGAAGGCCTTTACCATTCTTTAAATGCGCATACCGAATTATCCAGACACCACAATAGTGAATCTATCTGCAGCGTGCCGCTGATGCATGCAGGTGAAGTTATTGGTGGAATAAGTTTCGAGCGCACAGGTGGCGCTGCCAGGTTTAGCGATGAAGAAATCGAGCTCTGTGAGCAGTTGACAACGCTGATCGGGCCGCTGATTGAATATCGCAGGCGAGATGATCAATCCCTGTCACAAAAGATTGTCGCATCTTTAAATGCACGCGCGAAGTATATGACCGGGAGTGGCAAGCCCGGGTTTAGAATACTGGTGATACTGGGACTGGTATTGTTCACGGCTTCGTTATTTATCCAGTGGGAATATCGTGTAACAGCAAATGCCTCACTCGAAGGTGCAATCGAGCGGGTAATTACCGCGCCCGAGGCAGGTTTTATAAAGGATGCGCCATCAAGACCGGGAGATCTTATTTCGCTGGACCAGGTGCTGGCGACGCTGGATGATCGTGACCTGGAACTGGAGAAACAAAAGTGGTCAGGCAAACAGCAACAGGTCAGCCGCGAATACCGTGAAGCGCTGGCAACGCATGACAGGTCAAAAATAGGTATTTTGCGCGCGCAACTGGACCAGTCCGAGGCGCAGATCGCCATTCTCGATAAAAAATTACAACGCACAAGAATCAGCACGCCGATCGCCGGTGTGGTGGTGAGCGGCGACTACACCCAGTCACTGGGTTCGCCGATAGAAAAAGGACAGATACTTTATAAAGTGTCGCCGCTGGATGACTACAGGGTTCTGCTGGAGGTGGATGAGGCCGATGTTACCGATATTGCGGTTGGTATGCAGGGTGAGATAACGCTGAATGCGGCAGCCGAAGACAGTTACAACTTCATCATAGACAAAATAACACCGGTATCACGCGCAGAGAATGGTGCAAATTACTACCAGGTTGAGGCGTCGCTTGAAGTTGCGCCCGATTTCCTGCGACCCGGTATGCAGGGTGTTGGCAAGATTAACGCAGGTGATCGGCAGTTATTCTGGATCTGGACACATAAGATGGTTGACTGGATCCGTCTCAAAATCTGGACCTGGTGGTAGCCGTGGCAGAGCAGCTACTCAGTCCGCACTGGTATCGAATCTCACATGTAAAGCCGGCACTATGCTCGCATGTGCGTATGCACCGGCATGTCTACCGCGATAAAGTCTGGTATATCCTGCACGATGAAACTTCCGGTAAGCACAATAGATTCAATGAAAGTGCGCATCGGGTAATACGACTGCTGGACAACAAAAACACAGTTAATGACATATGGATGCGACTGAATGATGAACTGGGTGATGATTCGCCTACCCAGGACGAGATATTTCAGCTGTTGGGAAATTTGTATTTTTCAAATTGCCTGGCAGGGGATCTGCCTTCTGATATTGAAGAAATCATGGATCGAAGAAGTAAAAACCGGCGCAAACTATTCAATGCAAAACTTGCAAATCCGCTTTCAATAAAATTCCCGCTACTTGATCCGGACAGATTTCTTGCCCACTGGATGTTCATTGCCCGGCCACTGTTCAGCAAATCAGCGGGACTGGCGGTTCTTGTATTGATGCTGGTCGCGCTATTTGAAATGTGGCGCAACTGGGAAGTCCTGGTTAATCATGCGGCAGAGTCCGCACTGCAACCATCAAATATCATGATTCTGTTGCTGGTGTATCCACTGGTCAAAGGTCTTCATGAGCTGGGGCATGGTTTTGCGGTGAAGCACTGGGGTGGTGAAGTGCACGAGCTGGGCATCATGCTACTGGTTTTCATGCCCGTGCCTTATGTTGATGCGTCATCATCAAGTGCGTTTCGGAGCAAACAGCGTCGCATGGTCGTTTCCGCCGCAGGAATAATCATAGAACTGGTGCTTGCATCCGTTGCCCTGTTGCTATGGCTGAATGTACAGCAGGGATTGGTCAGCGATATATTATTCAGCATCATGCTCATAGGCGGTGTATCGACACTGTTGTTCAATGGCAATCCGCTGCTGAAATTTGATGGCTATTACGTGTTTGCCGATGCCATCGAAATACCGGGCCTTGGCACAAGGGCCAACAAGTATATTGGCTACCTGGTGCAGCGCTATGTTTTTGACATAGACCAGGCAAGCTCGCCGGAAACCGCTGATGGTGAACGTTACTGGTTTGTCGTCTATGGCATCGCTGCGTTTATATATCGAATGTTAATAATGGTAACCATCATCCTGTTTATCGCAAACAAGTTCTTCTTTATCGGTATTGCACTGGGCGTATGGGTGGTGGTGAAGCAGCTGATCATGCCTGTGTATAAATATATTGCATTCGTGGTGAAAAGCCCGCTGCTGTCCAGTCGACGTAGCAGGGCGATAAGCATCTGTTCGGGTGCGTTGAGTATTGCATTAATTTTTGTGTTTTCAGTGCCGATGCCACTCAACACGGTCACCGAAGGGGTTGTCTGGCTACCCGAACATTCATACGTGCGCGCGGGCAGCAACGGGTTTGTAGAAACAGTTATGCACGAGAACGGGGAACAAGTTCGGCTACAGCAGCCCTTGATAAATACCGTCGATGTACTGCTCACCGATGAATATAGTTTGCTACAGGCGCAACTGGCCGAGCAGATGAGCAAATACGACGCCACGCTTCAGAAAGACAGGGTCGAAGCCGAGATCATCAAGGATGAAATCCAGGTATTGCAAGGCAGCGTAGCGCGAATGCAGGAGCGCCTCGCCGAATTAACCATGAACAGTCCGGCTGACGGTGAGTTTATTCTACCAGATTCCAAAGAGCTGACAGGGCAGTATGTTAAGCAGGGTGATGCGCTGGCATATGTTATCAATTTCAATGAAGTCTCTATCAGGGTCGCAGTGCCACAGGATTCAATAGGCCTGGTAAGAAAGCAGACACGGAATGTAGAAGTCAGGCTGGTGAGTGAGGTTGCAAGCAAGTATGAAGCCGAAGTGTTAAGAGAGATCCCGGCCGCAACTTACAAACTGCCCAGTAAGGCACTTGCAGTCGGCGGTGGTGGAAAAATCAAAACGGATCCATTTGATAACGATGGCATTCGAACGAAGGAGCAGTACTTCCAGTTTGATTTAAGTCTGCCTGAAAAACTCGAAACAGCCTATATAGGGCAGCGGGTCCACGTGCGATTCACGCATGGTTACGAAGCACTGGCATTACAGTGGTATCGCTCGATATCGGAACTGTTTCTGGATGAGCTGGGCAAGGTATGAGTAGCCTGATCAAAACCAGTCTAACCCATCTGCAAGCATCACCGCTTCCAGGTGTTGTTATGCAACGTCCTCGGCCTGGAATATATTATGGCGTATATCCATCGAGCTCCGGCGATGATGAGAATGCACTGGATAGATTCATTTCGAAACTGGCAGATAGATTCAGCGCCCGTTTGTCGCCAGTCAATCAAAATAAACAAACGTTTGTCGATGCAGTCACGGCAATGGATACCGTGTTATCCAGGATGAATGACAAGGTGCTGGATGCATGGATTGTCGATCTCAAAAAGAAGCTTCACAAGACCGGCCTTACAGAAAAATTGATCACCATGGCATTCGCTGCCATACGTGAAGTATCTCGCCGAGAGCTGGGCAAAGCACATTATGACTGCCAGTTGCTTGCGGGCAGGGTAATGATGGATGGCAAGGTAGCCGAGATGCAAACAGGTGAAGGCAAGACTTTGACAGCTACGCTTGCCGTGGCGTGTTCAGCAATGGCAGGCATACCCGTGCACCTGATCACTGCCAATGAATACCTGGTATCCAGGGACCTTGAGCTAATGTCGCCGGTTTATCAACGACTAGGAATCTCGTCCGCATGTATTACTGCCGAGATGAGTGATGATGAGCGCAGGCAGGTGTATCGCTGTGATATTGCATATTGCACCGGCCAGCAACTGGTTTTCGATTACCTGAAAGACAGGCTCCTGCTCAGGCAATTTGGCAGTGATGCCGAATTACGGCTGGCGCCAATGTATGCAGACAGGAACATTAAAAATAAATTGTTGTTGCGAGGTTTGAACTTCGCAATTATTGATGAGGCGGACAGTGTACTCATCGACGAGGCGCGAACACCGCTTATTTTATCGCGCAAGACCGACGATGCATTCTATGAGTCGGTGCATCGTGAGGCCATCTGGCTGGCGAGAGAACTAAAACAGAATTCGCATTTCTGGTGTGATTTGAAGTCGCGCAGGGTCGAGCTCAATGCGGACGGTGAAGCCATGCTGGAAACACTGGCGGCTGACATGACCGGCGTCTGGCGTGGAGCGCGTCGACGCGCGGTGCTGGTGAAGCAGGCGCTGACAGCATTGTATTTGTTCAGGCGTGATATCGACTACATTGTACTGGATGACAAGATTGTCATTATTGATGAAAACACCGGCCGATCTATGCCAGACAGAAGCTGGGAAGCCGGTCTGCACCAGATGATCGAGGAGAAAGAAACCTGTGAACAAACCGGATTGAATGAAACCATCGCGCGTATCAGCTTCCAGCGTTTCTTTTCACGTTATCACAAGCTGTCAGGAATGACCGGAACGGCGCACGAAGTCAGGGCAGAGCTGGCAGATGTTTATGGTTTAAGTGTGGTGAAAATACCGACGAATAAAAAGTTACTTCGATTAAACCTTGGTGAGCAGGTTTATGATTCACATGGTTCAAAGTGGCTCGCGGTGGTAAGCAGTGCAGATGAAATCAGCAGGCTGGGCAGGCCTGTATTGATCGGAACTCGCACCGTAGAAGATTCAGAAATTATAAGTGAGCTGCTCGCGGCACGAGGTTTAGAACATCAGTTACTAAATGCGAGACAGGACGCTGAAGAAGCGCAGATCGTCTCACGTGCGGGAAAGGCCTCACAGGTTACGGTGGCAACAAACATGGCGGGGCGTGGTACCGATATACCACTGGATGCAGCCGCACTGCAGGCCGGCGGCTTGCACGTGATTTGCTGTGAGAAAAATATGTCATCACGCATCGACAGACAATTATATGGACGCTGTGCCAGGCAGGGCGATCCCGGAAGCTACCAGGCGATGGTATCAGTCGATGATGTCGCCGCCGGGCGATATTTTGGATCACTCATGTCCTGGCTAGGCAGATACAGTTCGAGCCTTGGCTTGATCAAAGCGCAATGGATTGCGCGCATGCTGATCAATCTCTCACAAATGATTACCGAGACGAGTTACAGACGATTACGAAAAGCCATGATGAGGTCTGATAAGCAACGGGAAAACATGATGGCCTTCAGCGGGAAAAGCGAATGAATATACAACACACTAAAGTAGTTATGTACATTTTCTGCATGGGCTTATGCGCGTGCGCGGCGAATGCAAACGCTGAGAACTTGCCAGACCTGGATTGCCTGCTTGAGCCCAATATGACCGTGGAGCTCAGCAGCCCGGTTCCGGGTGTGATTGATTCAATCATGGTTGACCGCAGCGATGCAGTAAGCAAAGACCAGGTGCTTGCCAGCCTGATGGCAGACGTCGAGCAGGAAAAATACAATATGGCACTGGCAAAGGCGCACTACCAGGGCGACCTTGAGTCCAGCAAAGTCAACCTGAAGCTCAGTGAAAAAGAAAGCAGGCGCGCAACCGAGCTTTACCGCGAGCGCGCGATTGCGTTGAATGAAAAAGAACAGGCAATCGCAAAACTCGAACTTGCCCGGTTTGAGCTTGATAAGGCGATGCACGACAACGAAGTTTTTGAGCTCGAACTCAATGAGGCCAGGGCAAATCTCGAATTGCGCCAGATAAGAAGCCCGATTGATGGCGTTGTGGTCGACAGATACATGATGCCGGGTGAGTTTGTCGATAACAAACCCGTGCTCAAGGTTGCACAGTTAAATCCGTTGCGTGTCGAAGTCATATCACAGGTTGCTAATTTCGGAAGAATAAAGCCGGGTATGCATGCCTACGTGATTCCTGAATTTGGCGAGTATGACAAGCTGGTCGCAGAAGTGGCCGTGGTAGACAAAGTGATCGATGCAGCCAGCGGAACATTTGGTGTGCGCCTGATGCTGGATAACGAAGGCTACCGTGTGCCCGGTGGTCTGAAGTGCAGACTGCATTTTATGGATGAACAGGAGGAGGCTGCATACCAACAGGCACTTGTCGTCGAGGCGGTACTGGCCGAATCCTCGGAAATCGCCGAGGCGACGGATGCAGCGCAAGTAAGCAGTGCTGATACTATCGAAGTCGCGAGCACCGATCATCCATCACAGTGTTATACGCTGGGGCCGCTGTTGAAGCGGGACAGTTTTGAAACATTGCAGGCAGGACTGAATGAAAAACTGGTGCTGACGAATACCCGTGAACAGCAGTATGACGTTAATAAGTACCTGGTTAGCACCGCTGAGCTGGAAACCATGGACCAGGCACTGGCGCTGGAGGCGAAATTTAAAGCCGCCGGTATCAGGGATATCGCCATCATGCACAAGGGCAAACAGCTGCATATATCGCT